>Ga0308172_1000186_pt1 | contig 113311 bp, 86 predicted proteins | sample PhyGR2_FD_202134 | JGI IMG/M metagenome (GOLD analysis project Ga0308172, IMG submission 202134) | Phyllosphere microbial communities from UC Gill Tract Community Farm, Albany, California, United States - DLSLSG.R2 | ecosystem: Host-associated > Plants > Phyllosphere > Unclassified | place... | reverse complement strand
CTGCTCACCAGAGCTCGAGTACCCCGCCATCCACCGCCCGCTGGTCAGCGGGCGGGGCCGCTGACACCCAGCCAATCCGAAATACCCGCCCGGTTCACCGCAATCGGGTTTTGCAATGATCTCCTTACAGGGGAGGATTTTGGGTTACTTCGTCGGGAAACCCCGCTGCTTGAGCAGCGCGTTCACATCCGGGTCTCGGCCCCGGAACGCGCGATAGGCCTCGGCACGGTCGGTCTCGTTCCCCGTCGACAGCAGCACCCGCGCAAAGCGGTCCGCCGTGGCCTTGTCCCACGGGCTGCCCGCTTCCTCGAACGCCGCGAAGGTGTCGGCGTCCATCGTCTCCGACCAGAGATAGCTGTAATAGCCCGCCGAATAGCTGTCCGACGAGAACAGGTGATTGAACTGCGGCAGGCGGTGCCGCATCACCAGCTCCCTCGGCATCCCGATCTCGCGCAGCGTCGTCGCCTCGAACGCCGCCGGGTCGACCACGCCGTCGGGCACGGTGTGCAGCTTCATGTCGACGATCGCCGAGGACAGATATTCGGTCGTCGCAAAGCCCTGGTTGAAGGTCTCTGACGCCTTGATCTTGTCGAGCAGTGCCTGCGGCATGGGCTGGCCGGTCTTGTAGTGGCGGGCATATTTGTCGAGCACGTCGCGGGTCAGCAGCCAATGCTCGTTCACCTGGCTGGGATATTCCACGAAGTCGCGCGGCGTACCCGCCAGCCCCGGATAGGTGACGTTCTGCAGCATCGCATGGATCGCGTGGCCGAATTCGTGGAACAGCGTCTCGGCATCGTCCAGGCTGATGAGCACCGGCTCGCCGGGCGCGCCCTTGGCGAAGTTGTTGTTGTTGGACGACAGGACATTCTGCACCGGCGGCAGGTTGCGCTGGCCGCGATAGGTGTTCGCCCAGGCGCCCGAACGCTTGCCGGTCCGCGCGAAATCGTCGCGGTAGAACAGGCCGACCTCCTTGCCGTTGCGCGTGACGTGCCAGACACGCATGTTCGGCTCGAAGACGGGCACCGTGCCGGTGATCTCCTTGAACTCCAGCCCATAGAGCCGGTTCGCGGCATAGAGCGAACCCTGGATGATGTTGTTCAGCTCGAAATAGGGCTTCAGCTCGGCCTGATCGAGATCGTAGCGGCTCTTGCGGACCTTCTCCTGATAGAAGCGATAGTCCCAGGGCTCGATGGTGATCTTGGCGCCTTCCTTATCCGCGATCGCCTGCATGTCGCGGACCTCTTCTGCGACGCGCGCCTTGGCGGCGGGCCAGACGCGCATCATCAGGTCCATCGCGGCGGCCGGAGTCTTGGCCATCGTATCCTGCATCCGCCAGTCGGCATGGGTCTTGAAGCCCAGCAGGTGCGCCCGGTTCGCGCGCAGCCGGACGATACGGGCGATCGTCGCCTTGGTATCGTTGATGTCGCCATTGTCGCCGCGCTTGGTGAAGGCGCGCCACACCTGCTCGCGCAGCGCCCGGTCGGTGGCGAAGGTCAGCACCGGATCGACCGCCGAGCGGGTGTTGACGATCGCCCAGCCCTGCTGCCCGCGCTCGGCCGCCGCCGCCTTGGCGACCGCCTTCACGCTATCGGGCAGGCCCGCAAGGCGCGCCTCGTCGGTGATGATGATCGCGGTGCCTTCGTCGGCCAGCAGCCGCTGCGAGAACTCGCTGAAATTGATCGCCAGATTCTGGTTGAAGGCGGACAGCTCGGCCTTCTGCGCCGGGGTCAGCTTGGCCCCCTGCCGCACGAAGCTGTCATAGGTACGCGTGACCAGCCGCTTCTGCTGCGCGTCGAGTCCGCTCGTGTCGCGTGTCCGGTAGATCGCCTCGATCCGCGCGAACAGCTTGGGGTTGAAGGTGATCTCGTCCGAGGCCTTGGACAATTTGGGCGACCATTCGCGGTCCAGCGCCTGATAGGCCGGATTGTTCATATTGCCCGTCATCACCCCGAACAGCGTCATCACGCGGTTCAGTGTCTGTCCGGCATTCTGCATCGGCACGAAGGTATTGGCGAAGGTCGGCTTGGCGGGATCGTTGGCGATCCGGTCATACTCCTGCCTGCGCTCGGCCAGCGCCGCCTGGAACGCGGCGGGGAACAGCTCGGGCTTCACCTTGTCCCAGGGCGGCACGCCGCCATAGGGGCCGGTCCAGGGGGAAAGCAGCGGATTGGTGGCGGGCGCCTGCGCCGCCTGCGGGGGAGCAGCCATGGCGGTTTGGCTCATCAGCGTGGACAGGACGAGGGCAAGGGACAGGTGACGCAATGGGAACTCCCGGACATGACACGGAAGTCATCACCATAAGCGCCTGAACAAAGGGGTAAAGTCCCGATACCTCCGCGCGGGATCACCCTTGCCGCCGATTCTGCTCCTCCGCCACCCCGGCAGCGGCGATCAGCGCCTCGCCCGTCCGGCGCGCGGCTCCAGCCGTCATCGTGACCGCCACGCCATCGGGGCCGTCGAGCATGACCAGCCCTTCCTCCGCGGTCGCCCGTCCGGCATCGGATCGGATACCGGGATGGCCGGGGGACGCGCTCATATATCCTTACCCATCATGTTGGGGCCGCCGCCATAGAGATAGCCCGGATCGAAATCGGCCAGCGCGGCCAGCGAGTCGATGTCAAGCATCCGCACCTCCCCGCTGCGAAAGGTCATCAGCCCGCGCTCGCGCAGCGACCGCAGCACGCGGTTCAGATGCACCGGCGTGACCCCCGCCGCCTCGGCCAGATCGATCTGCGTCACCGGAAAGCGGAACGTCCCGTCGCGCACCAGATCGACCATGGCGAGCCGCGCATGAAGTTCGCAGAATAGATGCGCGACGCGCCCGTCCGCCTCCAGCCGACCCAGCCGGAACACCCATTCGCGGTGCATCGCCGCATCGAGCAGCGTCGAGAACCACAAGAGCCGCGTCAGGCGCGGCCGATGCGTGACGATCTCGTCCAGCCGGTCATGGCCCGCCAGCGCCACCTTGGCGCGGGTCAGCGTCGCCACCTCATGGTCGAGATAGCGCATCGCGAAGCCATGGAGGTCGACGAAATCGCCCGGCACGTGAAAGGCGACGATCTGTCGGTTGCCGTGCCGGTCGTCCATATACCGGCACATCACCCCTTCGAGCAGCAGGCTGCTGTGCCGGACCCGCTCGTCCCGGCGGATGACGATCCGGCGCGCGGGCAGGTCGACCACCTCGTCGATCGTGGACTCCAGCGCGGCGACGTCGTCCGCCGTCATCACGTCGCGCCCGCGCTCCTTCAGGAACAGACCGGTCAGGGGCGGACGGTCGGCCGTGGCCTTGTCCAGATGCAGGGCATCGATCGCAGTTGCCGCCATGCCGTGATCCCTCGCTCCAACCGTTCGCAGGGGAAATCCTTCGCGATGCGAAACGGTTCCCCTGCACGACGATGGCGCGCGATCAGTGGCCGGGCGCGCGTCCGGTGCCCTTGACCGGATCGGCGGAGGCCAATGCCTGTTCGGGATGCTTGCGGTTGCTGCGCACCGAGGCCCAGAAGGACAGGCCGATGACCGTCGCGCCGATCAGGCCGGTGATCGTCTCCGGAATATGGAACCGCACCGACAACAGCATGATCGCCGCCAGCGCCAGGATCGCATAGAAGGCGCCATGCTCCAGATAGCGATACTGGGTCAGCGTGCCGTGATCGACCAGCATGATCGTCATCGACCGGACGAACATTGCCCCGATCCCCAGGCCCAGCGCGATGATGAACAGATTGTTCGACAGGGCGAAGGCGCCGATCACCCCGTCGAACGAGAAGCTGGCGTCCAGCACTTCCAGATACAGGAAGGCGGCAAAGCCCGACTTGGCCGCCGCGCCCGTCGCCGCATCGCCATCGCCCTCCAGCAGCACGCCGACCGCATGGACCGCGATATAGGTCAGCAGGCCGAAGATCCCGGCGGTCAGGAAGGTCATCGCCTCCTCGGCGGGAATGAACCGGCCGATCCCATAGAGCGCGAGCAGCACGATCCCCATCGCCAGCCCCGAAATGTCGCGCAGCGCCGCCAGCGGCCGTTCGATCGCTGGAAGCCAATGGTCTTCCTTCTCGTCATCGAGGAAGAAGTTCAGTCCGACCATCGCCAGGAAGCTGCCGCCGAACCCCGAAATCCCGACATGGGCCGAGGTGATGATCTGTTCGTAACGGACCGGATCGCCCGCGGCGAGTTTCACCGCCTCGACCGGCCCCATATGCGCGGCGATCGCGACGATGGCGAGCGGGAAGACGATCCGCATCCCGAACACCGCAATCAGGATACCCCAAGTCAGGAAACGCCGCCGCCATTTGTCGTCCATGTCGCGCAGCACGGTGGCATTGACCACCGCATTGTCGAACGACAGCGACACTTCCAGCACGCCGAGCACCAGCACGATCCACAATATGCCCAGCGTCCCCGCCAGCGTGCCCGTGCTCTCAAAGCCCAGCCAGGCCGCGATCGCCAGACAGATCGCGGTGAAGAGGAACGATCCCTTATAATATTTCAGCAGCACCTATTCCCCCTGTACGCGGCCGACCGAAAAGCTCCGCAGCCCGGTAAAGCCCGGCTCCATGCTTTTGTTCAATCGGGCACCGGCTCTATCGCCGCCGGGCCCGGTCGCGACAAGCGGCTTTGCACGCGAAGATGCGCGGGAGGGAACCCAGGCGCGGGTCAGATGCGCGCGTCGTTGCCGATCAGCTGATTGGTGATGCGGTCGGCGGTGGCGCGCAGATGATTCAGCGCCGCGGCCTCGTTGACGGGCGCGTCGGTGATGCGGATGAACGGGACCGCCAGGACCGCCATGGCCTGATCGCCGCGCATGATCGGGGCCGCCAGTTCGACCATGCCGACCAGATCGTGGCTGTCGACCCGGGCGAAACCCTGTTCCCGCACCGCATCCGCCTGCGCCACCAGCCGGGCGCGTGCCTCTTCCGACAGCGGCGGGTCGAACAGCGCCTCCCATTCGCGTCGGGTCTGTTCGGGCTGCATGGCATAGAGGAGGACGCCCGACGGGGTGTCGTAGAGCGGCCGGCGATAGCCGACGCGGACCGAGAAGCCGACCGCCGTACACGCCTCCATCCGCGCGATGACCGAGGATGCCGCGCCCGACGGGACGGAGAGATAGCAGGACTGACCGATCGTGTCGGCCAGCAGCCGCATTTCGGGAAGCGACTGTTCCATCAGGCTGCGCACCGGCGGACGCTTCAACCCCAGATGGAACAGCCGCGAGGTCATGACATAGCCGTCCGGCCCCTGCGACACATAACCGCGATGCTCCAGCACCTGGATCATCCGGAACAGCTCGCCCGTCGACCGGCCCAGCCGATTGACGATCCCGCTCATGGTCAGCGGATGTTCCTCGGCCGCCAGCAGCTCCAGAATGTCGAGCCCCTTTTCGAGCGCGGGGGCGCGGTAGAGCCGCTTATCGTCCAAGCTGCCCTCTGTTAACGTAACCAAGCACACTCTCCACCGCAACCCGACCGAAAGATCCGACAGATTCGCCATGACATCAGAGTGTTCGCATCTACATCCTTTGGTCAGGCCGCAGCAATATCATTAACGTTCAATTCACCTGCCGGTCAGTCGACTAGAAGGTGAACGACATTCCCCTCGACATGGGCGATGGCCCGCACCGGCGCGACCGGGGCCGAGGCGACGAGCGCCGGATCGGCCAGTTCGACACGCCACCGTCCCGCATGATGGCTGGCGGCACGGACATTGCCCGCCCCGCCCAGCAGGCCGAGCAGCGCGTCGGGCAGGCTCGCCACAGGGGCCGCCGCCGGGGCGGCGGGGCTCGGCGCGACGGCAACCGGCGCAACCGCGACCGGTGCGGCGACCGGCTGGCCATGGCCCGCCTGGATGGCAGCGCGCATCTCCATCGCGACCGTGTCCGCGACCGGCCCCAGCACCACCTGAACGCCATTGGCGGAGGGGCGCAGGATGCCGCGCGCACCCAGCCGCTTCAGCGCGGGCTCGTCGACCCGTGCGGGGTCGTTGACGACCAGCCGGAGCCGGGTGGTGCAGGCCGCGACCTCGCTGAGATTGGCGCCGCCGCCCATCGCCGCGACGAAGGACGCGCCGCGCCCGCCCTCGACCGCCGGCTGATCGCCCGCCGCCTCGCCGCTCTCGACCATCGGCTCTGCCTCGCGGCCCGGCGTCTGGAGGTTCCAGCGGCGGATCGCGAAGCGGAAGACCGCGTAATAAAGCAGCGCATAGACCGCGCCGACCGGGATCAGCATCAGCGGCTTGGTCGCCTTGCCGAAATTGATGACATAGTCGAACAGGCCCGCCGAGAAGGTATAGCCCAGCCGCACGCCCAGCGCGTTCATCAGCGCCTCCGACACGCCGGTCAGGATCGCGTGGAAGGCATAGAGGACCGGCGCCAGGAACATGAAGCTGAACTCGATCGGCTCGGTCACGCCGGTCAGGAACGACATCAGCGCCAGGCTGAACAACATGCCGCCGACCGCCTTTTTCCGCTCGGGCAGCGCCTCGTGATACATGGCGAGGCAGGCGGCGGGCAGGCCGAACATCATCACCGGGAAGAACCCGCTCATGAACGCGCCCGCGGTCGGATCACCCGCGAAGAAGCGGGTCAGGTCGCCGGTCTTGCCCTGATAGTCGCCGACCACGAAATAGGCGACGGTGTTCAGGATATGGTGCAGCCCGGTGACGACGAGCAGCCGGTTCAGCACGCCGAACGCGAACAGCCCCAGCCCGCCCGCCTGGACGATACCCTGGCTCATCGCATCGATGCCCGTATTGACCGGCCCGAACGCCACGCCCAGAAGCGCCGCCAGCCCCAGGCCGACAATGCCCGAAATGATCGGCACGAACCGACGGCCACCGAAAAAGGCCAGATATTCCGGCATCTTGATGGTCGCAAAACGGTTGTAGAAGCTGCCGCCGATCAACCCGGCGACGATCCCCACCGGCACGTCGAAGCGATGGACCGACTTGGTCCGCCAGGCCGCCTCGACGGTCGCGGCGATGTCCTTGGCCAGCCCCGCGCCGGTCCCGGCGGGCGGGACGATCAGCGTCTCGGCCCCCTTGATCGTGACGAGATAGCAGGTGATCCCCGCCAGCGCCGCCGCGCCATTGCCGTCGCGGGCAAAGGCGGTTGCGACGCCGACCGCGAAGAGCAGCCCCAGATTGTCGAAGATCGCATTGCCCGCATTCGCCATGAAGGCGATGTTCAGCATGTCCGGCTGGCCCAGGCGGAGCAGCAGCCCCGCCACCGGCAGGACCGCGATGGGCAACATCAGCGCCCGCCCGAGCGACTGAAGCGAGGCCATGGGCGAGCTCATGCGCCGATCTCCTGAAGCATGGTGGTGATATGCGCGCGAACCGCCGCGGCCGAGGGCAAGGCGGTCGCCTGAAGCGCGGCAGCGCGGCAGCGGACCATGTCCAGCTTGCCGACCAGCGCCTTGATCGCGGCGACCCGCGCGGGGGGCACCGACAATTCGGTGACGCCCAGCCCCAGCAGGATCGGCACGGCCAGACGATCGGCGGCCAGCGAGCCGCAGACGCCGACCGGCGTGTCATGCCTGGCTGCGCCTTCGCAGGTCGTGCCGATCAGCCGCAGCACGGCCGGATGAAGCCCGTCGACCCCCGCCGCCACCGCCGCGTTGCCGCGATCCATCGCCAGGGTATATTGGGTCAGGTCGTTGGTGCCGATCGAGAAGAAGTCGGCCTTGCGCGCCAGAATATCGGCGGAAATGGCGGCGGCGGGCGTCTCGATCATGACGCCGACCTCGGCCTTGCCCCCCTGGCGTTCGACGACGGCGCGAACCGCCTCCAGCTCGGCCAGGCTGGCGACCATCGGCGCCATGATCCGGCAGGGCTGGCGCACCGCCAGGATCGCACCGACCTGATCCTCCAGAAGCTGCGGATCGGCCAGCGACACGCGAATGCCGCGCAGGCCCAGTGCCGGATTCTCCTCGACGGGCAGGTCCATATAGGGTGCGGGCTTGTCACCGCCGACATCGAGCAGCCGGACGATCATCGGCCGGTCGCCCAGCGCGTCGGCGATCGCCTGGTAATCGCGGGCCTGTTCGTCGCGGGTCGGCGCGGTCGCGCGTTCCAGGAACAGGAATTCGGTGCGCAGCAGACCGCAGCCCTCCGCCCCCTCGGCCACCGCCGCCTCGGCATCGGCGACCGAGCCCAGATTGGCGAACATCTCGATCCGGGTGCCGTCCGCCATGCGGCACGGCCCCTGTGCGGCGCGTGCCGCCTCCATCTCGGCCTTGCGGCGCGCGATGGTGTCGCGGGCCTGGCCCTGCGCGTCGGCATCGGGTTCGGGATCGATCAGCCCGCGATCGGCGTCGAGCACGATCACCCGGCCATCCTCCAGCGCGGCGAGCGAATCGCCAAACGCCACCGCCATGGGCAGCCCCATGCCCGCCGCCAGGATCGCGGCGTGCGAGGTCGGACCGCCCTTGACCAGCGCGATCCCCGCGACGGCGCCCGCATCCAGCGCCGCCACCTGGCTGGGCAACAGGTCCTCGGCGACCAGGATCGCCCCGGCGGGAACGCTCGGCCCCTCGATCGGCAACCCGGCCAGCGCGGCCAGGACATGACGTTCCAGATCGCGCAGATCGTCGGCGCGCTCGGCGATGCGGCGGTCGCCGCTCGACACCAACACCTTGACCTGCTCGGCAATCGCTTCCTGCCACGCCACACCCGCGCTCAGGCCGCGCGCGACCCCTGCCAGCGCGGCCTCGGTCAGCGTGGGATCGGCCAGCATCGCGCCGTGCGCCGCCATCACGCCGCCCCGCGCGCCACCCGCCGCAGCCGCCAGCACCAGCCCTTCGCGAACCCGTGCCAGCGCATCGGTCAGCCTGGCGCGCTCTTCCTCGGCGCTTGCCGCGACGGTCTCGACCGGAATCGCCGCGCGGGTCAGCCGGTGGATCGGCCCGACCGCCAGGCCGGGCGCGGCGGGTACGCCGCCCAGGCCGGGCCCTTCGCCGCGTGCGGGCTCGGGCGCCTCGACCGGGCTTTCCTCGGGCGTCGCGTCGCCCAGAAAGGCGACGACCTCGGCCAGCGCGGCGGCAGCCTGCGGGCCGTTCGCCTCGATCCGTACCGTCGTGCCATGGCCCAGCCCCAGCCCCAACAGGCCGACCGCGCTCAGCGCCGAGGCGCTGCGCTCGCCATGCGACAGGGTGACGCGCGCCTCGTGCCGCCGGACCGCCTCGACCAGCCTGGCGGCGGGACGGGCGTGGAGGCCGTGCGACAGCGCGACCGTCATCTCCTCGACCAGCGTCTCCCCGCCATCCTCGGCGACCAGGGCCTCACCGGCGAGCGGCACGATGCGCAGCAGCGGATCGCCGACCGCGACCAGCCCGGTGGCGATCGGCTCGACGCCGTAGCGGGTGGCGTCCGCGACGATGACCGGCGTCACCACGGCGGGTGCGTGGCGGACGAGATAATCGAGGTCGAAGCGGATCAGCGGCTGCCCCGCCAGCACCTTGGCGCCCGCCTGCACCTGCGGGGTCAGACCCTGACCGCCCAGCGACACGGTGTCGATGCCAATATGGCAGATCAGCTCGAAGCCCTCGGTGCTGCGCAGCGTCACCGCATGCCCGGCCTCGTGCACGGTCAGCACCGTGGCGTCGCACGGGGCGCAGAGCGCGTCGTTCACCGGATCGATGGCGATGCCGTCGCCCAGCATCTTCTCGGCGAAAACCGGATCGGGCACCTGCGCCAGCGGCATCACCCAACCCGCCAGCGGGGCAAAAATGGTCAGGTCACTCATCGCACGTCACTCTTTGCCAAACTGCATTCCTTCCCCCGCGACGATCGCCCGCCCCCCGCATCAGCGTGGACGGATCGTCACCCGGCCCAGCAGACCGCTTTCGATATTGCCCAGTCCCGCGACGATCAGCGCGATCGTCCGCTTGCCCGACCCGGCCGGCAGCGCGGCGGTCAGCGGGCCCGGCCGGGGATCGCGCTTCTCGGCGACCAGCCGTCCGTCGACCCACAGGCTGGCCATGCCGCCCACCGAGGCGAAGCTCAACGTGCCGCCGCGCGCCGCGACGGCCCGGCGGGGCGTGAGGACGGTGCGATAGACGCGCCACCCCGCCCCCTCCGCCGGGGTCGGCGTTCCCGCCCGGACAAAGGCCCAGCCATTATTGTCGCTGGCGGCGGGCGCGAGGTCGGGCGAAGGCCTGGCGTCCAGCTGGGGCGAGCGCCGCCAGTCGCGCACGTCCATGTCCCCCGCCAGCACCGGCACCTGCGCGCGCGGCGTCACGCCCAGCCGGTCGAGCCGCAGGGTGGCGGGCCTCAGCCCGTCCGCCGTCGCGCGGATGGTGATCCGCCCGCGCCCGGTGTCGGGCCGCACGATCATCTGGGCCAGCCCGTTGAACAGCGAGCGCCGATCGCCCTTTTCGGGCTCATGGCTGTTGGGATCGCCATTGCCCAGGCCGATGATCGCCCCGCCCTCAATGGCGAAGCGGGTCATCAGATTGGCGGTCGGGACATGGCGTCCATGCGCGTCGATCGCATCGATGGTGATCGCCTGCGCATCCTCGGTATCGCCCGCCATCACGGTGCGCGCGGGCGTCAGGCGAAGCGCCACCGGCACGCCGACCGTCTCATGCGCGGCCCGCGCGACCTCGCGTCCACCGCGATAGGCGATCGCCTCGATCCGGCCCGGCGCATAGGGAATGGTCCATTCATTGCCCATCAGCCGGTCGACCGCGCCCTCGCCCACCGTCTTGCCGTTCAGGCGAAGGACGACGCGCTCGGCGTTCGACAGGACCATGACCTTGGTCGGCTTGCCCTCGCGTCCCGGCCAGCTCCAGTGCGGTGCGATCGCCACGACGGGCGCGTCATCGACCCAGGCGGCGCGGTGGATGTCGAACGCGGTCTTGGGAAAGCCGCAGAGGTCCAGGATGCCGAAGAAGCTGGCGATGGTCGGCCATTCATAGGGCGTCGGCTCGCCATGATAGTCGAAGCCGGTCCACACGAATCCGCCCGCGACGAAGGGGCGATCGGCGATCTTCTTCCAGGCACCGCGATGGGTGTCGCCCCAGCTCGCCGCCTCGATATCGTAGCTCGACGCAATGTGGCGCGCCGGATCGCTCTCGAACGCGCCGCGCGTCATGAACGCGCTGGTATCCTCAGAGCTGGTCATCGGCTTGGCCGGGTTCAGCTGGTGATAGCGGTCGTAATCGCCCTGATAATAGTTGAAGCCGGTCACATCGACGACCTGCGCGACGTTGACGGGATCGAAAAAGGCCCCGTTCATCGCCGCCGTCACCGGGCGGCTGTCGTCCAGCGCGCGCACCCAATGCGCCATGCGCTTGACCATCTCGACCCCCGCCGGGGTGCCCTGCATCGGTTCCTCGTTGAAGACCGACCACAGGATGACCGAGGGGTGGTTGCGGTCGCGCCGGACCAGCCATTCGAGCTGCGCGCGATATTCGGGCGCCGGATTGAACTGCCGGTTCTCGTTCATGACCAGCAGGCCCAGCCGGTCGCACCAGTCGAGCAGCTCGGGCGTCGGCGCATTATGGCTGGACCGCACCGCGTTGCACCCCATCGCCTTCAGCCGCTCCAGCCGCCAGCCGATCAGCGCGTCGGGAAGTGCGGTGCCGACGCCCGCATGATCCTGATGCAGGCAGACGCCCTTCAGCTTCACGGGCCGGTCGTTGAGGAAGAAACCCTGGTTCGCGTCGAAGCGGATCGTGCGGAACCCGATCGGCACGCGGCGTTCGTCCGCCACCTGTCCGTCGCGCAGCAACCGCACCTCGACCGTGTACAGCGTCGGCCGCTCGACCGACCAGAGCGCCGGATCGGCCACCGACAGATCGAGCGCGGCGCGCCCTTCGTCCAGCGACGGCACGGTCGCCTGGGCCTGGCCCTGCGCCACCACCTTGCCCTGCGGATCGAGCAGCCGCGCCTCGACCGTCACGGGACTGTCGGTTTCGACAATGCTGGCCAGCGTCACCGCGACGGGGACATGCCAGCCGCCGTCGCGCTTGCGCGGGTCGCAATGGACGCCGTCGGTCGCGATCGAGACGGGCGCATAGTCGCCCAGCCAGACATGGCGATAAAGGCCCGCGCCTTCATACCACCAGCCCTCCATCGCATCGGCGTCGACGCGGACGGCCACGACATTGGCCTCGTCGCCGAAACGCGCGAACGGGGTCAGGTCGATGCGGACGGCGTTATAACCGGAGAAATTGTGCGAGACGACGCTGCCATTGACCCAGATGGTCGCAAAGGTCGCGATCCCGCCGAATTCCAGCTCGATCCGCCGCCCGCGCAGGGCCGGGTCCAGCCGGAAGCTGCGCCGATACCAGCCGATCCCGCGCGGACGATAGCCTTGCGCGACATTGGCGGTTTCCACGAAGGGCTGGAACGAGGCCCAGTCGTGCGGCAGTTCGACCGCCTGCCAGTCGCTGTCGTCATAATCGACCGCCGCCGCGCCTCGCGCATTGCCCGCCTTGACCGACAGATAGGTCGCATTGTGCGTGTCGAGCGGCGCGGGCTCGACATCGCCCTCGTGGAACAGCCAGCCGCGATCCATCAGGACCCGACCCGCATCCTGCACCGGTAGCGCGGGCGGCAGCCGGTCCACCGGGGCGGGCATGGGAAGCGCGCCCGCGCCGTCCGCCGGGCGGCGATCGGCGGCGAAGAGCGGGGCGGACGGAATGCCGCCCGCCAGCCCCACCACCGCGCTGCCCAGCAGAAGGTCGCGGCGCGCAACCGTCATGCGGCGATCCGCGTATCGACGGGCTTGAGCGCGGCGTCGAGCACCACCCAGTCGGCGCGCAGGCCGACGCCGAGCGCGCCCCGCTCGTCCGACAGGCCCAGGAAGGCCGCCGGGTTCGTCGCCGCCATCGCGGCGGCCTGGTCCACGGTGATCCGCAGCTGCTCGACCGCATTGGCGACCGCCGAGCCCATGTCGAGATCCGATCCCGCCAGCGTGCCGTCGGTATAGGTGCACTTGCCGCCCGACACGTCGATATGACGGCCGTGCAGGACAAAGTCCTTCTCGACCGCGCCGACCGACGACATGGCGTCCGTGACCAGCATCAGCTTGTCGAACGGCCGCGCCTTCAGCGCCAGCCGCAGCATCGGCGCGGAGACGTGGAAGCCGTCGATGATCAGCCCCGAATAGGGGCGCGGATCGTCGAGCGTCGCGCCCGCCAGCCCCGGCACGCGCTGCTGCATGGCGGGCATGGCGTTGTAGAGGTGGGTGATGCCGGACAGCCCGACATCGAACGCCGCCATCGCCTGCTCATAGCTGGCCTCGGTGTGCCCGGCGCTGACCAGCACGCCCGCTTCGACCAGACGGCGGATCGTGTCGACCGGCACCCGTTCGGGCGCGATGGTCAGCATGACCTTGCCACGGCGCGGGCGGGTCAGGACGGCGATCATCTCCTCGTCCAGATCGCGGAACCGCGTCGGATCGTGGATGCCCTTGCGCGCCGGGTTGAGCACCGGCCCTTCGACATGGATGCCGATGACGCCCGGCACCTTCGCCTCGATCGCCTCGTCGATCGCGTCGAGCGCGCGGGCGATCTTGTCGGGGGTTTCGCTGACCAAGGTCGGCAGCATCGCGGTGGTGCCATAGACGGCATGCGCCGCCGCCATGGTCGCGATGCCGTCCACGTCCAGCCGGTCGTTGAACAGCACGCCGCCACCGCCATTGACCTGGGTGTCGATATAGCCGGGGACGACCCAGCCGCCGTTCAGGTCGATCGTGTCGTCCGAACCCTCGACCGCGCCGATCGACGCGATGCGATCGCCGTCCACGACGATCTCCGCACCCGGCAGGACGCCGCCGGAGGTCGCGACATGGCCGTTGACGAAACGGAAGCGGGTCATAGCGTGCGGGTCACTTTCTGCAGATGCGGCGGCGAGTCGGGGTCCATGCCACGGGCGAGCGCCAGCGCCTCGACCATGCGGTAGAAGCTGGCGAGCATCGAAATCGGCTCCAGCGCGGGGTGGCCGGCGACCATGGGCAGCGCACCGCCCTGCCCCGCGACGAACGGCTTTGCACCGCGCGCCTCGAACTGGTCGGCAACCGCCTTCACATCCTCGCCCGCCACGTCCGAGGTGGCGAAGCCCAGCACCGAATAGCCGGGCTCGACGATGCGCATCGGGCCGTGACGCACCTCGGCGGCGCTGAACGGCTCGGCCTGGATCGAGCAGGTTTCCTTGAGCTTCAGCGCGGCTTCCTGCGCCACGCCGTAGCCATAGCCGCGACCCAGCACGAACATCTGGCTGAGTTCGCGCAAGCCCTCGACCGCCGGGGACCAGTCGAGGCCCAGCGCCTGCTCGACCTGACCGGGCAGATCGGCGAGCGCCGCTTCGAGCGCCTCGTCGCCCGCCCAGGCGGCGGCGAGCTGTGCCAGGCCCGCCAGCGCGGTCAGGCAGGACTTGGTGGCGGCGACGGCTTTTTCGGGACCAGCCGACAGCGGCAGGAAGGTGTCGGCGCCGGTCGCCAGCGGCGATTCCTCGTCATTGACCAGCGCGACGATATGCGCGCCGCCCGCGCGATACGCCTCGACCGTCGCCAGCAGGTCCGGGCTGCGCCCCGACTGCGAGATGGCGATGACCAGCGCGCCCTGCACCTTCATCGGCGTCTCGAAGATCGACGCGACCGAGGGCGCGGCCGACGACACCGGCACGCCGGTCTTGGTCTCCAGGATATATTTGCCGTAGGTCGCGGCGTGATCCGACGATCCACGGGCGATCGTGACGATCACCGGCGGCGGGGCGGCACGCAGCCGTTCGGCCAGCGCCTTGACGGTCGGCGCATTGCGCGCGAGCAGCCGGGCGATCGCCTGCGGCGCCTCCCCCGCTTCCGCTCCCATCAGGGTGCTGGTCCCCGCACTACCGGCGGTCATCACATCAGACATCGGTTAACTCCGCGACGAAATCATAGGCATCGCCGCGATAGAAGGACTGGGTATATTCCACCGCCCGTCCATCGCGTAGAAATCCGCGGCGCTCGATCAACAGGCCCGCATGGCCCGGATCGACATCCAGCATCTTGGCATGGTCCGCCCCGAACGGCACCGCGCGCAGCCTCTGGAGCGCGCGGATCGGCCGGTTGCCGGTCCGCTCCAGCGCCGCATAGAGCGACCGGTCGACCGCCTCGACCGAGGGGAGCGCGAAACCGGCGATGGTCGAAACCTCGATCGCCATCGGCACCTCGTCGGCAAAGCGGACCCGCTGGAACCGATAGACCGGCGCGCCCGGCGACAGGCCCAGCGACAGCGCCTCCTCGGGCGTCACCGTGCCCGGTGCGCGACTGACCCACTGGCTGCTCGGCGTGCGGCCGCGCGCGATCATGTCCTCGGAGAAGGAGGACAGCTTGGAGAAGCTCTTCTCCACCCGGCCCGCGACGAAGGTCCCGGCACCGCGCCTGCGGGTCAGCAACCCCTCTTCGACCAGGCCGCCAATCGCCTTGCGCACGGTGATCCGCGACACGTCATACTCGATCGCCAGATCGCGCTCGGCGGGAATCGCGTCGTCCTCGGCCAGGACGTTGCTGGTGATGGCGTCGCGCAGCAGCTGCTGGAGCTGAAGGTATAACGGCGCGGGGTTCCCCTTTCGGAAGGAGCCGACCTGCGCCGAGAATGTCATGGCCGCGCCATCCCCCTTTGCCCGGACGTCGCTCATGCCGCGCCCCGCTTCGCACAAAGACTTATCGCAGCAGGACCATGTGGGCAATAGGTATTATATTTGGCATACATTGGATGTTATTTCCTTCCGATAGCCTGCCGCAACGCTGCGATCTTTTCGGGGCTGGTCCGGCGCCGGTCGCCGCCCCCGAAACCCATGGCGGCGATCCGCGGGTCCCCCCAATCCTGCCGGACGCTCGCCGAGGCATGGACCGCGTCGACGCCGGTCCGCGCGATCAGGGCGGCGGCATTGTCCGCCGAAACGCCCGATCCGGCGATGATCGCCAACCGCCCGTCCGCCGCCGCGACCATCGCCGCGATCGCCTCGGCCCCGGCCTCGGCGGTCGCTTCGCCGCCCGAGGTCAGGATATGGTCATAGCCGATGGCCGCGACGGCCTGGACCGCCGCGACCGGATCGGCGACGAGATCGACGGCGCGGTGCAGCACGATGGCCACGCCGTCCGCCGCGTCCCGCCAGGTCGCCAGCACGTCCAGATCGAGCGACCGGTCGTCGGCCATCGCGCCGACCACGACACCCGCCACCCCCATGGCGATCATCCGTCGGATCTCGTCGGTCGCCATCGCGACCTCGTCGGCGTCGTAACGGAAATCGCCCTCGCGCGGACGGACCATCGCATGGACCGGCACCCCCGAACGCACCGCCTGCGCGACCAGCGCCGCCGAGGGGGTCAGCCCGCCCAGTCCCAGCGCGCCGCACAATTCGATCCGATCCGCGCCCCCCGCCACGGCCGCCGCGACGCCGTCGGCATCGTCGACACAGATTTCCAGAAGCGGTCGCGGCATCGCCGTCATGGGCATCCCCTCGTCATGATAGCCATAGCCAGTCCTCCTCCCCAGGAACGACCGGAACCCTGCCATTTAAGCAGCATGTCCCACGATGTGCCAGCCCAATGGTCCCATGACGGGATCGGCCTGATTTTTTCCGTTTACGGACCAATGTCAGTTTGGTTACACGTTGGTCGTCAAGCATATAGTATAAAAAACGCTTTCACGGGAGGACGCCATTCATCTCCCTGCGACGGAAACAGGCACACTTCGCGGGATGGCGCGAGGGAATTTGGGGGGATTTGAACATGTTGAGCTTTCGCAGCATGATCCTGACGGCGACCGCGCTCGCCGGACTTCAGGGTACCGCATTCGCACAGACCACGAATCAGGCACCGACTCAGACCGCAGTCGGAAGTGACCAGTCGGATACCGATGGCGACGTCGTGGTCACCGGCATCCGCCAGAGCCTTCGCAACGCCATCAACGTCAAGCGCGAGGCCAACGCCGTCGTCGACGTGATCACCGCCGAGGACGTGGGCAAGTTCCCCGACCGCAACGTCGCGGAATCGCTGTCGCACATTCCGGGCGTCAGCATCGACCGCCGCTTCGGCGAGGGTGAGAAGGTCGCCATCCTGGGCACCGATCCCGCGCTCAACCGCATGCTGCTCGACGGCCATGCGCTCGCCTCGGCCGACTGGGGCGGCAACGACAACGACCCGTCCAGCCGCACCTTCAACTATTCGCTGCTCGCCCCCGAACTGGTCGACCGGCTCGAAGTCTACAAGTCGCCCGAACCCCGTATCGAAGAGGGCAGCCTGGGCGGCACCGTGATCGTGCGCACCCGCCGTCCGCTCGACCTGGCGGCCAATTCGGTCTTCGCCTCGGGCGGCTACACCTATAACGACCGTTCCGAAAAGGGTAATATCCGCGGATCGGGCCTGTATAGCTGGCACAACGAAGCCAATAATTTCGGCTTCCTAGTCGCCGCCACCTATGACAAGCAGAACCTGACCCGCGCGGGCGTCGAGTTCTTCGGCTATCAGAGCGGCGCGGACTTCTTCCAGAAGAACAGCGACGGCAGCGTGCGTCGCGACGCGTCGGGCCAGGGCATCCTGCTGAACCCGAACGCCACCGTCACCGGCGGGTCGAAGGAAGACCTGATCAAGGCGGTCGCCCCCTTCGGCATCAACTATGCCTATTTCCAGCAGACCCGCGAGCGCGCCAGCGTGTCGGGCACCGTGCAGTATCGCCCGGCCGACAATCTGACGCTGACCCTGAACGGGCTGCACATCGACGGCAACTACAACAATTACAGCCAGTCGATGTACACCATCCCGGTCGCCTGGACCGGCAGCGTGCTGCAGACCGCCAATGTCAGCAACGGCGTGGTCAACTCGGCCAGCTTCGCGGCGGCACCGAACCAGTCGGCCCAGCTCGACACGCTGGTCCGCAAGACCAAGTTGAAGACCGACAACCTCAACTTCTTCGCCGACTGGGAAGGCGATGACGGCACGAAGATCAACTTCGCGGGCGGCTGGTCGAAGGCGACCGGCGGGCGCAACCCCGAATATCTGTTCAACGTGCAGACCAAGCTGCCGTTCAACTATGCCTTCACGCCCACCTCGGCGACGGTGAACTTCACGGGCGACCTGACCAACCCGGCGAATTACTTCACCAACCCGAACAACAATCCGGCCCAGATCGAGGGCCGCCCGGTCGTCATCAACGGTCAGCAGCTCAACGGGGCGCAGATCGGCGGCCTGGATTACAGCGTCACGACCGACCGCGACATCTTCGGCGGCTATGACGCGACCATCCCGGTCAATTTCGGCCCGTTCACCCAGATCCTGCTGGGCAGCCGCGTGACCGATCACGTCAACCGCGTCGATGCGCGCGGCATCAACACCTACAAGACCAGCTCGCAGACCGTGGACCAGCTGGGCGTCACCACCCTCGTCACGCCCGATGGCGTGTTCGACGGCAGCGGCGGCATGGGCAATGCCACCAAATATCTGAACCTGCCCGACCAGGCCGTGATCGACATCCTCGCAAAGTCGATCAACAGCCCGCTGGTCAACAAGGTCGGCGCCTCGACCAAGGTGCGCGAGACGGTCATCGCCTCCTATGTCCAGGCCAATTTCGAACAGGGCGGCCTGCGCGGCAATATCGGTGGTCGTCTGGTCTATACCCGCGACAAGTCCAACTATGCGCTGACGCTGTCCAACACGGTCAATCCGGTGCCGGTGCCCACCAGCACGACCACCGATTACCTGAAGTTCCTGCCCAGCGTGAACGTCGCCTATTCGATCACGCCCGAATTCCTGGTTCGCGGTTCGGTCGCGCAGGTGATCTCGCGTCCGCGCTATCAGGACCTGGCGGCGGCGACCTCGCTCAACGACGTCACCCTCGACGGCGGCGGCGGCAATCCGAACCTGAAGCCGTATGAGTCGACCAATTACGAACTGACCGCGGAATGGTATCCGCGCGCCGGCTCGCTGATTGCGGTCGAACTCTTCCGTCGCGACATCTCGAACTACATCATCAACACGCGCACCAATGCGGTGTTCTTCAACTCGCTGCAGAACCGTCTGACGACCTATAGCGTCAACCAGCCGATCAACGGCGGCAAGGCGAAGGTCAACGGCGCGCTGGTGTCGGGCCAGACCGAAATCTGGGGCGGCTTCGGCATCCAGGCGAACTATTCGTACCAGGACAGCTCGACCTCGTCGGTCGACTCGACCGGTGCGTCGCTCAACCTGCCCTATCTGTCGCGTCACACCGTCAACGTGATCCCCTATTTCGAGAGCGGGATCTTCCAGGCGCGGCTCAGCTACAATTATCGCTCGAGCTATTTCCGCACGATCGGCCGCCTGAACTCGCGCGAAATGGTGGCGCCGTACAGCCAGCTCGACTTCTCAGCGGGTGTGAACCTGACCAAGGAGATCACGCTGACCGTCAATGCGCAGAACCTGCTCGACGAGACCTATTACCAGTATAACGCGACCCGCGACCGTCCGACCGCCTTCTACAAGAACGGCCGGACCTATGCGGCGTCGGTGGCGGTGCGCTTCTAAAAAAGCCGCCTCCGTCTTTACGATACGGAAAGGCCCGTCGATCCAGGATCGGCGGGCTTTTTCGCGATCGGTGACTTTAACGAGTCATCAAAATGCTGCGCGCCTGTCACCGATCTGCGACGCGCACGTCACAGATGACGGGCATGACATTCCCAACGCCTAGCGTGGGGGAACGCCGATGCCGATGACCAGCATTCCGATCGATGGCTCGCTGCACGAAGACGCCGCCATTCTCGACTTCATCCCCCGCGCGCCGGCGACCCCCGAACCCGAAGGCCAGGCGCGCCGCCGCTATCGCACGATCTGGATCTCGGACGTCCATCTCGGCACGCGCGGCTGCAATGCGGAAATGCTGATCGACTTTCTGGACCATGTCGACAGCGAGACCATGTATCTGGTCGGCGACATGATCGACGGCTGGCGGCTGAAGAAGAAATTCTACTGGCCCGCCGCGCACAACGACGTGGTGTGGCGGCTGCTGAAGCGCGCCAAGCGCGGCACCCGCGTCGTCTATATCCCCGGCAACCACGACGAGATCTTCCGCCAGTTCACCGGCATGGATTTCGGCGGCATCGCCATCTGCCGCAAGGCGATCCACGAGACGGCGGACGGCCGCCGCCTGCTGGTGCTGCACGGCGACGAGTTCGACGCGATCACGCTGGCGCATCGCTGGCTCGCCCATGTCGGCGACTTCGCCTATACCGCGCTGATGGAGGTCAATCGCTGGGTGAACATCGTCCGGCGGTGGATGAAGCGCCCCTATTGGTCGCTGTCCAAGCACGCCAAGGCCAAGGTGAAGAACGCCGTCGCCTTCATCTCGCATTTCGAGGAAGTCGTCGCCCATGCGGCGGGTGCGCGCGGGGTCGATGGCGTGGTATGCGGCCATATCCACACCGCCGAAATCCGCGACATCAACGGCGTCACCTATTATAATGACGGCGATTGGGTGGAGGGTTGCACCGCGCTGGTCGAGCATTTCGACGGCACGATGGAGATCCTGCACTGGGGCGACGAGATGGAGGCGCGGCGCAACCAGCCGGTCGCCGCCGCCATCGCCGCCTGACCGGGGAAGGACGCACCGAATGCGCATCGCGATCGTCACCGACGCCTGGAGCCCGCAGGTCAACGGTGTGGTCCGCACCCTGCAATCGGTCACCGCCGAACTGCGCGCGATGGGGCATGAGCTGTGCATCGTCTCGCCCGATCGCTATGTCTCGGTCCCCTGCCCGACCTATCCGGAAATCCGGCTGGCGCTGCCGGGCCCCGGCGTGGTCGGGCGGACGCTGGGCGAGTTCCTGCCCGATGCCATCCATATCGCGACCGAGGGGCCGCTGGGCCTGCTGGCGCGGCGCTGGGCGCTGGCGCAGGGGCTGCCCTTCACCACCGCCTATCACACCCAGTTCCCGGATTATGTCGCCGCGCGCGTGCGCGCGATCGATCCCGAATTCGTCTGGCGCTATGTCCGCTGGTTCCACGCGCCCTCGACCGCGATCCTCGCCTCGACGCCCAGCGTGGCCGCGACGCTGGCCGCGCATGACCTGCCCCAGAGCCGCCATTGGGGGCGCGGGGTCGATACCGCCTTGTTCCGGCCGGACGGCCCGCGCGATGGCTTCGTCGCGGGCCTGCCCGGCCCGGTGCAGCTCTATGCCGGGCGTGTCGCGGTCGAGAAGAATATCGCCGCCTTCCTCGCAACCGACGTGCCGGGAACCAAAGTGGTGGTCGGCGACGGCCCGGCGCGCGCCGCACTGGCCGCCCAATATCCCGATGTCCATTTCCTGGGCGCGAAGTTTGGCGAGGACCTGGCGGCGATCTACCGCGCGGCGGATGTGTTCGTCTTCCCCAGCCGGACCGACACCTTCGGACTGGTCATGATCGAGGCGCTGGCCTGCGGCACGCCGGTCGCCGCCCTGCCGGTACAGGGGCCGCTCGACGTGCTCAGCTCCGAGGTCGGGGTGATGGACGAGGCGCTGGAGCGGGCGATCACGCGCGCGCTGACGCTCGACCGGACGAGCTGTGCGGCATTCGGCCAGGAATTTTCCTGGCGGCGCAGCGCCGATCAGTTCCTGGCGGCGCTGGCACGGATCGACCGCACGATGCGCGAGGCGGCCTGATCGTCCGACTTCTCCGGACGGGTCTCGCACATGGATAAGGCCGACGTCCCCGTTTAACGGGTTGAACCGGGCTTGCCCGCCATGTCATGGTTGCCGCTCGCGCGATTCGGCATGGCCATCGGCCGCCGATCGCTGATCCTTCGGTCGGTCCGTCATTCGGCGCGCATCGGCCGCTCCAACCGCTGCACCCGAAAGGTCCCCGATTGGACGTCGTCACGCTCAGCCTGTTCCTTCTCCTCGCCGTCGTCATCAGCGGCGTCGTTTCGCGCATCCTGCCCTCCGCGCTGCCGCGCCCCTTGGTCCAGATCGCACTGGGCGCGGTGATCGGCGGGATCGCGCAGATCCGGGTCGAACTCGATCCCGAGATCTTCTTCCTGCTGTTCGTGCCGCCGCTGCTCTTCCTCGATGGCTGGCGCATTCCCAAGGACGAGTTGTTTCGCGATGCGGGCGCGGTGCTGGGGCTCGCCTTGGGGCTGGTGTTCCTGACGGTGCTGGGCATGGGGCTGTTCATCCACTGGATGATCCCGGCCGTGCCCTATGCGGTGGCCTTCGCGCTCGCCGCCGTCGTGTCGCCGACCGATCCGATCGCGGTGTCGGCGATCGCGCAGAAAGCGCCGATCCCCAAACGGATGATGCACATATTGGAGGGGGAGTCGCTGCTCAACGACGCCTCGGGCCTGGTCTGCCTGCGCTTTGCGGTCGCCGCCGCGCTGACCGGCACCTTCTCGCTCGCCCATGCCGGGCTGACCTTCGCCTGGATGGCGGTGTCGGGCGTCGGGCTGGGCGTCGCCATCGCCTGGGGCACGGTCACCGCCAAGGGCGTCTTCGCGCGGCGGTTCGGCGACGATAGCGGCTCGAACATCCTGGTCAGCCTGCTGATCCCCTTCGCCGCCTATATGGTCGCCGAGCATGTCGAGAGTTCGGGCGTGCTGGCGGCGGCGGCGGCGGGCATCGCCATGTCGTTCACCAACGTCTCCTCGGGCGCCAAGGCCGCGACGCGCATCCGGCGGCAGGCGGTGTGGGACATGCTGCAATTCACGCTGAACGGCATCATCTTCGTGCTGCTCGGCGAGCAGCTGCCACAGGTCTTTGCGGGGGCGCGCGACACGGTGATGCTGACCGGCCATCTCAGCCCCTGGTGGCTGGGGCTGTACGTCGTGGCGATCGTCACCGGGCTGGCGGGACTGCGTTTCCTGTGGACCTGGGTCGCGCTGCGCCTGACGCTGTTCCGCGAGCGGCATCTGCCCAACCGGACCAGCCCGCCGCGCCGGGTCATCACCGCCATGTCGGTCGCGGGCGCGCGCGGGGCGATCACCCTGGCGGGTGCGCTGACCCTGCCGCTGACGCTGAACGACGGCACGCCCTTTCCGGCGCGCGATCTGGTGATCTTCCTGGCATGCGGGGTCATCCTCTGCACGCTGGTGATCGCCAGCCTGACCCTGCCGCTGCTGCTGCGCGGGCTGGCGCTGCCCAGCGAGGACGGGATCAGCGAACTCGACCGCACTCGCGTCGCCGCCGCCAAGGCCGCGATCGCCGAGCTGGAACGCTTCCAGCACGAAATGGCCGAGGGGCGCGAGGATGCCGATCAATATGTCGAGATCGCCTCGCGCCTGATGGACGGCTATCGCAGCCGGATCGACACGCTGGAGGGCGACGACGATCCCGACGCCCGCCGCCTGGAGGATGTCGAGCGGCGGATGCGGCTGGCGGCGATCCGTGCCGAGCGGCGGGTGGTGTTCGAGCTGCTCAACGCGCGCGCCATCGGGTCGGAAACCGCGCAGCGTTTGGGTCGCGAGCTGGACCTGATCGACACGCGCCTGTCGACGCAGGGCTGAGGTCGCTCGGCCGGGCATCTTTGCCCTTGCGCGGGGCGGCGAATTATCGTGTCTCGTCGGCGGGGTCCGGCACCGACAGGGGGTGGAATGCACGCAGACGTCGCGAACAAGTGCCTGAATTGCGGGGCAAGCCTGGTCGGTCCTTACTGCCATGCCTGCGGCCAGTCCGCGCATATCCACCGGACGCTGGGCGCCTGGTGGCACGATTTCAGCCACGGCGTCCTGCATATCGAGGGACAGGTGTGGCGCACCATGGCCAAGCTCGTCACCCGGCCCGGCGAGCTGACCCGCCGCTATATCGCGGGCGAGCGGCGGCGCTTCCTGTCGCCGCTGGCGCTGTATCTGTTCAGCGTCTTTCTGCTCTACATCGCCTATTCGGTGCTGGGCGGGTTCGCGACCTTCCACGCCCCCGGTACGCAGGAGGCCGCGACCGAGCTCCGCGCCGAGGTTGCCACGACCGAGCGTCGCATCGCGGCGATCGACCGGCAACGCGCCGACTCCGTCGCCGCGAAGCGCGATACCGCGACGCTCGACGGCGAGCGCGCGACCCTGGTCAAGCGGCAGCATGATCTGGAATTCACCGCCATGGCACTGGGCGGCGGCGGCGGGACCGCGTCGGGCCATGGCGCGCAGGAGGCCCAGGTCATCACCGGCTGGAAATCGCTGGACGAAAAGATCGCCCATGCGGTTCGCGATCCCGAATTCCTCCTCTTCAAGATGGAGGCGAACGGCTATAAATTCTCCTGGGCGCTGATCCTGTTGTCGATGCCGTTCATGCGCCTGTTCTTCCTGTGGAAGCTTGGGCTGGCGATGTTCGACCACGCTGTCTTCGTCACCTATTCGCTCAGCTTCGTCAGCCTGCTGATGGTCGTCATGATCCTCTGGACGAAGCTGGCCCACCTGCCCGGCCTGGGATTGCTGATGCTCGCCTTTCCCGTGCATCTCTTCCTCCAGATTCGCGGCGCCTATGGCCTGGGTCCGCTGGCGGGGCTGGTGATGACGCTGGTCGTCGGGGTCATGGCGGCGGCCGTTCTGCTGATCTGGATCGTCGCATTGCTGGCGCTCGGCATGGCGCATTGACCCGTCAATCGGTTGCATCACGGCCCGGTTCGCCATCCCCCCAGAAAATGGGTGGACGCCCCCTTCCCGCCTTGCCATGATACCAAAACATACCATGAGAATACCGGCACGCGACAAGCCGGTGGATTGCGGGGGTGACGGATGGCGAGAAAGAGCCTGATGCGAGCGGGGACCATGTCCGCCGCCGTCGCGCGTGCCCGCCGCCGGTCCGGCCGGGTCCGGCCTTTTGGTTCCATGTCCTTTGCCGTGCGGGGCTTGGTCCGCGCACCGATGCAGCTTCCGGGGAAATCGTCTTGAAACATCGTCTCGGCCTGATCCTGGCCGCGCTCGCCTTGCCCTTCCCCGCGCTCGCCGCGCCCAAGACGGTGGCGACGCTCGATCGCTGGCAGGTGCGGATCGACCCCAAAGACGCCGACGCCGCGCGTGCGCATCCCCAGGCGGCGGACTGGCTGGCCGCCACCGTGCCGGGCAGCGTGCAGCAGGACCTGATCGCCGCGAAGATCGTGCCCGATCCCTATAAGGGCGCGAACGAGGCCCCCATCCAGTGGGCGGGCCTGACCGGCTGGCAGTATCGCACCACGCTGGACGTCACGCCGGAGATGCTGCGCCGCGACCATCTGGACCTGGTGTTCGATGGGCTCGACACTTTCGCGACCGTCACGGTCAACGGCCAGCCGCTCCTGTCGGCCGACAATGCGCATCGCCGCTGGCGGGCGGACGCCAAGCCGCTGCTGAAGGCGGGCGCGAACGAGGTGGTGGTCAGCTTCGCCTCACCGATCAGGACGCTCCAGCCGATGGTGCTGGCCGAGAAGAACCCGCTGCCCGGCGAATATGACTCCCCCTATGGCGACGAGCCCAAGGGCAAGCAGACCTCGCCCTATATCCGTAAACCCAAATACCAATATGGCTGGGACTGGGCGCCGCGCATCGTCGATATCGGCATCTGGCGCTCGGTCCGGCTGGAGGCGTGGGACGCCGCGCGGATCGACAATCTGCGTATCGAGCAGGAGGCGCTGACCGATGCCGAGGCGCGCATCCTCGCCCGCGCCTCGGTGGTGGCCGACCGCGCGCAGACCGGCCGGATGGACGTGACCGTCACCGGCCCCGACGGCCGCCGCATCCGCGTCCGCCGCGACGTGGCGCTCCAGCCGGGCGAGAATGACGTGGTCGTCCCCGTCTCGATCGCCCGGCCGCAACGCTGGCAGCCGATCGGCTTCGGCGCGCATCCGCTCTATACCGTCAATGCCACGCTGGCGGGGGCCGATGCGGTCGAGAAGCGCACCGGGCTGCGCACCGTCGAGCTGGTCCGGAAGGACGGCAGCTTCGGCCTGAAGATCAACGGCAACGTCATCTTTGCCAAGGGCAGCAACGTCATCCCCTTCGACGCCTTCCCCGCCCGCGTCGCCGCCGCGACCGAGCGCGCCATGCTGGAAAAGGCGGTCAAGGCGAACATGAACATGGTCCGCATCTGGGGCGGCGGCTATTATCCCGAGGACAGCTTCTACGACGCCGCCGACGCGCTGGGCCTGATGGTCTGGCAGGACTTCATGTTCGGCGGCAGCGTGACGCCCCCCGACGCCAAGTTCCGCGAAAATGTCCGCATCGAGGCCGAGGAACAGGTCGCCCGGCTCCAGTCGCACCCCTCGCTGGTCATCTGGGCGGGCAATAACGAGGTGCTGTCGGGCTGGGAAAACTGGTCGGATCGCAAGGCGTTCAAGAAGGCGGTCGGCCCCGACGAGCAGGAACGGATCGGCACCGGCATGGCGGTGCTGTTCGACCGCGTGCTGCGCGATGCCGTCATCAAGAATTCGCCCGGCATCCCCTATTGGCCCGGCTCGCCCTCGACCGATTATGAGGGGCCGACCGACACCGACAAGGACGGCGACCGCCATTTCTGGGACGTCTGGTCGGGCTCCAAGCCGGTCGAGCGTTACACCGACAGCTGCCCGCGCTTCATGTCGGAATATGGCTTCCAGGCCTTCCCCGACCTGTCGACCATCGCCACCTTCGCCGACCCGGCGGACTTCCGCATCGACAGCCCGGTGATGAAGGCGCACCAGAAGTTCCTGGCGGGCGAAGGCAATGACCGCATCACCTTCTACCTCAAGCAGAATCTGCGCGACCCGCGCGATTTCGCCGATCTGGTCTACCTGTCCCAGGCGATGCAGGCGCGCGCCATCGGCTTGGCGGCGCGACATCACCGGGCCTGCCGTCCGGTGACGCTGGGTTCGCTCTACTGGCAGCTCAACGACAGCTGGCCCGCGATCAGCTGGTCCAGCATCGACTGGACCGGGCATGACAAGATGCTCCAGCACGAGGCGCGCCGCTTCTTCGCGCCCCAGACCATCGTAGCCGAGACCAAGCCCGGCGCGACCCGGATCGCACTGGTGTCCGACGCCACGGCGCCCAAGCCACTCGGCTGGCGCGTCACCGGCTATGGCATGGATGGCCGCAAGCTGGGCTCGCAATCGGGCAGCGTGACCATGGCCCCCGCCTCGGCCAGCGATGTCGCGACGATCCCCGATGCGACGATCTTCGCCGGTGCCGCGCCCGAGAGCAGCTATGCCGTCGCCGAACTGTTCGACGGGGACAAGGTGATCGCGCGCCAGATCGTCGAGCGGAAGGTGCCGCGCGACATGGCCTATCCGGCGCCGGGCATCACCGCACGCTGGGCGGGCAAGCAGCTGACGCTGACCGCGCGCCATCTCGCGCGGCAGGTACAGGTCAATTTCGGCACCACCGCCGCCGAACCGTCCGACGATGGCTTCGACCTGTTGCCCGGCGAGAGCATCACGCTCACCATCCAGAGCGACGCGGACGCGGCCACCCTGGCGCGCGAGCTGAATATCTATACCCTCGGTCCGAAGGACGCCCAGTGATCCCGTTCCTCCTCCTCGCCGCCGCCGGTCAGGCCGCCGCCCCAGCCCCCGCCCTTCCTCCCGCCGCGCAGTCCCTTTCCGTCGAACGCAAGGCGGCGCAGCTGGTCAACGAGGCCCCGGCCGAACCCGCGCTCGGCCTGCCCGCCTTCGACTGGTGGAGCGAGGGGCTGCACGGCATCGCGCGCAACGGTCCGGCGACCGTCTTTCCGCAGGCGATGGGCATGGCCGCCACCTGGGACCCCGCGCTGATCCAGAAGGTCGGCGATGTCGTCGCGGTCGAGGCGCGGGCCAAGTTCAACACCAAGCCGCTGAACGCCGATCGCGGCCTGTTCGAAGGGCTGACCATCTGGTCGCCCAACATCAACATCTTCCGCGATCCGCGCTGGGGCCGGGGCCAGGAAACCTATGGCGAGGACCCGTTCCTTACCAGCCGGATCGGCATCGCCTTCGTGCGCGGCCTCCAGGGCCCCGACCTGAAGCATCCCAAGGTCATCGCGACGGTCAAGCATCTCGCGGTCCATTCGGGCCCCGAGGGCGGGCGCGACAGCTTCGACGTGATGGTGTCCCCGCGCGATCTGGAGGCGACCTACCTGCCCGCCTTCCGCGCGACGGTGACGGAGGGCAAGGCGCTGTCGCTGATGTGCGCCTATAACGCGATCCACGGCACCCCGGTCTGCGCCAATCCGATGCTGCTGACCCAGCGGCTGCGCACCGACTGGGGCTTCAACGGGCTCGTCGTGTCGGACTGCGACGCGGTCGGCAATATCTGGATGTTCCACCATGCCCAGCCCGACGCGCCCGCGGCGGCGGCGGCGGCGCTGCGCGCAGGGACAGACCTGAATTGCGGCAACACCTATCGCGCGCTGCCCGAGGCGGTGAAGCGCGGGCTGATCACCGAGAGCGAGATCGACACCGCGCTCGCCCGCGCGCTGGCGGTGCGGCGGATGCTGACGGTCGATTCGCCCTGGAACGCGATCAAGCCTAGCCAGCTCGGCACCCCTGCGCACCGCGCGCTGGCGCTGGAGACGGCGCGCAAGGGCATCATCCTGCTCGACAATCCGGGCGACCTGCTGCCGCTCAAGGGCAAGCGGCTGGCGGTGTTCGGGGCCAATGCCGACGATCTGGGCGTGCTGGAGGGCAATTATCACGGATCGGCGATCGATCCGGTGACGCCGCTGGAGGGAATCCGCCGCAAGTTCGGCCGCGACATCCGCTATGCGCAAGGGTCGGTGCTGGCCGAGGGGGCGTTCGTCAACGTGCCCGAGACCGCCTTGTCGGCGAACGGCAAGCCGGGTCTGGCCGTGGAGACGATGGGGGCGAACGGCCAGTGGAGCGCCGCCGGACAGGATTCCCGCATCGACTTCAACTATACCAAGACGGCCCCCTTCCGCCGCCGCTGGACCGGCACGCTGACCCCGCCGGGGCCGGGCCAATACAAGCTCCAGCTCAACGGCCCCGCCTGCTGGCACGCCTGCCCGCCGCATGATCCGGTCAAGCTGTGGATCGACGACCGGCTGGTCATCGACGGCGTGATCGGGGCCAAGGGCCTGGAGACCATGATCGACGGCACCGCGCCCCGGCGCATCCGAGTCGAGATCGACCATAAGGGCGGCGACGAGGGCTTCCGCCTGCAATGGCTGCCCCCCGCCGAGGCGCTTCAGGCCGAGGCGCTGAAGGTCGCCGGGACCGCCGACGTGCTGGTCGCGGTCATCGGCCTGTCGCCCGATCTGGAGGGCGAGGCGCTGGGCGTCTCGGTCCCCGGCTTTGCGGGCGGCGACCGCACCGAGATCGTCCTGCCCGAGCCGCAGCGCAACCTGCTCGCCGCGCTCCAGGCGACCGGCAAGCCCGTCGTCGCGGTCATCGTCTCGGGATCGGCCGTCTCGCTGGGCGACATCAAGCCCGCCGCCACGCTGGCGGCCTTCTATCCGGGCACCGAGGGCGGCACCGCGCTGGCCGAGATCCTGGCGGGCGACGTGAACCCGTCGGGCCGCCTGCCGGTCACCGTCTATCGCTCGACCGCCGACCTGCCCGCCTTTGCCGATTACGGGATGAAGGAGCGGACCTATCGCTACTTCACCGGCACCCCCGCCTGGGGCTTCGGCCATGGCCTGAGCTATACCCGGTTCGACTATGGCCAGCCGACCGTCACCGCCAGCGTCGCGGCGGGCCAGCCGGTCGAGGTCGCGGTGCAGCTGCGCAATGTCGGCCAGCGCAGCGGCGAAGAGGTGGCGCAGGCCTATCTCGTCCCGCCCGCCACCGACGAGAAGCTGGTCCTGACCGATCCCGTGCTCCAGCGACAACTGGTCGGCTTCACCCGCATACCGCTCAAGCCCGGCCAGGCGGGCACGGCGCGCTTCACCATCGACCCGCGCCTGATGAGCCAGGTGTGGCGCGACGGCACGCGCCGCATCCTGCCGGGCACGTACAAGCTCTATATCGGCGGCGGGCAGCCGGGTGACGGCGCGGGCCAGTGGACCCAGTTCACCGTGACCGGCGCGGCGCAGGAGCTGCCGAAATGACCCCGAACCGTCGCGAACTGATCGCGGGGGCCGCCGCCCTCGCCGCCACCTCCGCCGCCCCCGCTTTCGCCGCCACGCCCGGCTTCGTCAGCAAGCGTCCCCCGGTCGCCGAGCGCCGCTTCGTATCGAAGGCGGTCGAGGCGGAGATCACCCGCATCTCCAAGATGATCGCCGATCCCGAACTCCGCTGGATGTTCGGGAACTGCTATCCCAACACGCTCGACACCACCGTGCTGTCGCTGGGCGAGGTGAACGGCAAGCCGGACGCCTTCGTCATCACCGGCGACATTCCCTGCCTGTGGCTGCGGGATTCGGCGGCGCAGCTTCGGCCCTATCTGCATCTGGTGAAGCGCGATCCCGCGCTCGGGCGGCTGTTCCGGGGGCTGATCGGGCGACAGGCGCGGTCGATCCTGATCGACCCCTATGCCAATGCCTTCATGCAGGACCCGAACGCCAGGACGAACCTGAGCTGGGCGCTGAAGGACGATACCGAGATGAAGCCCGGCGTCGCCGAGCGGAAGTGGGAGATCGACTCGCTCTGCTACGCGATCCGGCTGGCATATGGCTATTGGCGCGAGACGGGCGACACCGCGCCGTTCGATGCGGAATGGAAGGCCTCGGCGCGGTCGATCGTGAAGACCTTCCGCGAGCAGCAGCGCAAAGACGGCCTCGGCCCCTATCGCTTCCGCCGCTCCGCGCCCGAGCCGACCGAGACGCTCTATCGCGGCTATGGCCTGCCGACCCGTCCCAACGGCATGATCCATTCGGGCTTCCGCCCTTCGGACGATGCGTGCCTGTACGAACAGTTCGTGCCCGCCAATCTGTTCGCGATGACGACGCTGCGCGAACTCGCCGCGCTGTCGAGCGCGGTCGGCGAGCCCGCACTGGCGCAGGATGCGACCATGCTGGCCGCCGAGGTCGAGGCCGCGCTCCGGCAGCATGGCACCATGACGCTGCCCAACGGGCAGCGGGTCTGGGCCTATGAGGTCGATGGCTATGGCAATGCCGTCTTCATGGACGATGCCAATGTCCCCTCGCTCTCGGGCCTCGCCTATCTCGGCTGCGTCGATCCGGCCGATCCGCTGTGGCAACGGACGCTCGCGGCGTGCTGGAGCACGGACAATCCCTGGTATTTCGAGGGGTCCGCGATCAGCGGCATCGGCGGCCCGCATACCGGGCCGGGCCAGGTCTGGCCGATGTCGGTCATCACCCGTGCGCTGACCTCGACCGATCCAGCCTTGCTGCGCGACAGCCTGGCGATGATCCGCCGGTCGCACGGCGATACCGGCTTCATTCACGAAGGGGTCGATATCAACGATCCCACCAAGTTCACGCGCGACTGGTTCGCCTGGGCCAATGGCCTGTTCGGCGAGCTGATCGTCCATGTCGCGGCCACCCGGCCCGAAGTTTTGCGGGAGACGTTCGCATGATTTTGACCCGCCGCTCGCTCCTTGCCGGGACCGCGCTCGCCACCTTGCCGCTCGATACGCTGGCCGCCCGCGTCGACACCCCGCCCGCTCTGCCGAACCTGTTCATCGGGACGGGCGGCGACGGCCATACCTATCCGGGTGCGGTCCTGCCCTTCGGCATGGTGCAGCTGAGCCCCGACACCGATGTCGAGCGGTGGGACACCTGCTCGGGCTATCACCATGGCGACAGCTCGATCATGGGGTTCAGCCACACCCATTTGTCGGGCACCGGGATCGGCGACATGCTGGATGTGCTGGTCGTGCCGACGCGCGGCGAGCTGAAGCTGGTGCCGGGGCCGCTGTCGGACCCCGATGCGGGCTATCGCCAGCGTTATTCGGACGAACAGGCGCAAGCCGGTTATTACCGCGTGAAGCTGGAATCCGGCGTGCTCGCCGAGCTGACCGTGACGGAGCGGACCGGCTGGCACCGCTATACCTATCCCAAGGGGCCGGGCCATGTCCTGGTCGACCTGTCGCACCTCGTCCTCGACAAGAGCGACGAGAAGCCGCTGATCACCGATGCCGAGATCACCGTCGAGCCCGACGGCACGATCACCGGCACGCGCCGCGTGTTCCGCTGGGCCAAGGGGCGGCGCATCTTCTTTGCGATGCAGCTGTCGAAGAAGCCCAGCCGCATCCAGCTTTACGGCGATGGCGACGCGCCCGCGAACGGCACCGCCGTCAAGGGCAACCGCCTGAAGGCCGCCTTGTTCTTCGACGAGCTGGGCGACGCGCCCCTGCTGATCCGTTGCGGCATCTCGGCCGTCGATGTGGCCGGGGCCAAGGCGAACCTGGCGGCCGAGGCCAACCACTGGGATTTCGAGCGCACCCGCAAGGCCGCCGTGGCGCGCTGGTGGGAGAAGAATTCCGGCCTTCATGTCGAAGGCGGCACCAGCGACCAGCAGGTCATCATGGCCTCCGCCAATTACCACACGCTGATCGCGCCCACGCTCTTCTCCGACGTGGACGGCCGCTATGTCGGGCTGGACGGACAGGTCCATACCCTGCCCGCCGGGCAGTCCGCCTATAGCACCTACTCCACCTGGGACACGTACCGCGCGCTGCACCCCTGGCTGATCCTGACCCAGCCCGCCCAGGCCAAGAAGCTGATCGACGACGTCATCCGCCAGACCCAGCAGAGCGCCTATGGCCCGCCGGTCTGGACGCTCCAGGGCAAGGAGACGGGGATCATGATCGGCTGGCACGGCACGCCGATCATGGCCGAGGCGATGGTGAAGGGCATTCCCGCCGACTATGCCGCCGCCTGGCCCGGCATCGCCAAGCGCAGCTTCGACTTCGCGGCGCCCGACATGGACAATAGCAAGGGCCGCGACCTGTACGATGCCAAGGGCTATGTCCCCGCCGACATCTGGTGGGAAAGCGTCAGCCGGACGCAGGAATATGCCTATGACGACTGGGCCGCGTCGCATATCGCGCGGCACGCGGGCAAGACCGCCGAGGCCCAGCGGCTGCTCAAGCGTTCGGGCAACTGGCGCAACGTCATCGATAGCTCGATCGGCTTTGCCCGACCGCGCTTCAATGACGGCAGCTGGTGGAAGGATTACGACCCCATCCAGCTCGGCCACATGCCCAAGCCCTGGTGGCGCGACTATACCGAGGCCAATGGCTGGCAGGCGACGTTCCTGAACCAGCATGACGTGTACGGCCTGATCCGCCACATGGGCGGGGACTCCAAGTTCGAGGCCAAGCTGGACGGCCTGTTCAACGCGCCCTCGACCCTGCCCAAGAATGCGCCGCCCGATATTTCGGGTCTGGTCGGCCAATATGCCCATGGCAACGAGCCCGACCAGCACGCGGCCTACCTGTACGCCTATGTCGGCGCGCCGTGGAAGACGCAGGCGATGGTTCGCCGCCTGCTGACCGAGATGTACAAGAACGCGCCCGACGGCATCATCGGCAATGACGATTGCGGCCAGATGAGCGCGTGGTTCCTGTTCTCGGCGCTCGGCTTCTATCCGGTCGATCCGGTCAGCGGCGCCTATGTCCTGGGCAGTCCGCTGTTCGAGCGGGTGCGGCTGTCGCTGGGCGGGGCCAGGACGCTGACCGTCGAGGCGAAGTGCAACCGCCCCGACACGCCCTATGTCCAGTCGGTGACCTGGAACGGCCGCCCCTGGACGAAGAGCTGGATCGACCATGCCACCCTGTCGAAGGGCGGCACCCTGTCCTTCACCATGGGCGCGCGGCCGAACCGCGCCTTCGGCCGCGATCCGAAGGACCGGCCGCCGTCCTTCGACCACAAGCCCGCCTGATCCCTCCCGGAGATACGTTGAAGATGATCGATTTCTCCCGCCGCGCCGTCCTTGCCTCCGGCCTGGTCGCGTCCGCCACGCCCGCTTTTGCCAAGGCGCGGGCCGGTGCCCCCGCCCCTTACGGCGCGGTCCCCTCGGCGCGTCAGTGGCGCTGGCACCAGCGCGAGCAATATGCCTTCGTCCACTTCGCCATGAACACCTTCACCGACAAGGAATGGGGTTACGGCGACGAAGACCCCAAGATGTTCAACCCGTCCGACTTCAGCGCGGACCAGATCGTCGCGGCGGCCAAGGCGGGGAACCTCAAGGGCATCATCCTGACGGCGAAGCATCATGACGGCTTCTGCCTGTGGCCGACCAGGCTGACCGAGCATTGCATCCGCAATTCGCCCTACAAGGACGGCAAGGGCGATATCGTCCGCGAGATGTCGGATGCGTGCAAGCGCGGCGGGATCGCGTTCGGCATCTATCTCTCGCCCTGGGACCGCAACCGCGCCGATTATGGCACCCCCGCCTATATCGACTATTATCGCAAGCAGGTGGTCGAGCTCTGCACCGGTTATGGGGAGCTGTTCGAATTCTGGTTCGACGGCGCGAATGGCGGCGACGGCTATTATGGCGGCGCGCGCGAGACGCGGCAGATCGATGCGCCCAAATATTACAACTGGCCCTCGATCATCGCGCTGGTCCATCAATATCAGCCCATGGCGTGCACCTTCGACCCGCTGGGCGCGGACATTCGCTGGGTCGGCAATGAGGACGGCATCGCGGGCGATCCCTGCTGGCCGACCATGCCCGACCATCCCTATGTCCAGTCGGAGGGCAATTCGGGCGTGCGCGGCGGCGCGCTGTGGTGGCCGGCCGAGACCAACACCTCGATCCGGCCCGGCTGGTTCTATCATGCCGACGAGGATTCAAAGGTCCGGTCGCCTGAGAATCTCGTCGGCTATTTCGACACCTCGGTCGCGCGCGGCACCAACATGAACCTGAACCTGCCGCCCGACCGGCGCGGCCGCATTCCCGATCAGGACGTCAAGATCCTGAAGAGCTTCGGCGATGCGATCCGCGCCAGCTTCGCGACCGACCTCGCGCAAGGATCGGTGGCGAGCGCCAGCCATGTGCGCGGCAAGGGGTTCGAGGCGGCCCGCGTCCTCGACGGCGACCGCGACACCTATTGGTCGGCCCCCGATGGCGTGACCACCCCCAGCCTGACGCTCGACCTGCCGCCCGGCCGCAGCTTCGACCTGATCCGGATCCGCGAATATCTGCCGCTTGGCGTGCGGGTCACGCGCTTCGCGGTCGATGCCGAGGTGAACGGCCAGTGGCAGCAGCTTGCCGAGCATGAGTGCATCAGCGCGCAGCGGATCATCCGCCTGCCCGCCCCGATCACCGCCAAGCGGGTCCGCCTGCGCATCGTCGACGCGCCGGTCTGCCCGGCGATCAGCGAGGTGTCGCTGTTCCGGAGCGTCGCGCCGGTCCCCGTCCCCGCCATCGTGTCGAGCGATCCCACGGTGCTGGCGACCAGCGACTGGACGATCGTCGCGGCGAGTGCGCCGGGCGCGGAGAAGCTGCTCGACAATGACGCCAAGACCATCTGGATCCAGCCCGCACCGACGCCAGGCAAGGCCGCCAGCGTCACCGTCGACATGGGCCAGGTCCGCGATGTGGCGGGCTTCAGCCTGACGCCGTCGCGCCAGGTGATGGTCGATGCCGCCCCGCCGCGCGGCTATGTCGCGGAGACGAGCGTCGACGGCAAGAACTGGACCCCGGCGGGCTCGGGCGAATTCTCCAACATCGCCTATGCGCTTTCCACCCAGCGCCTGCCCTTCACCAGCGTCCGGCCGGTCCGCTATCTGCGGCTGAGCTTTGCCGAAATGTCCAAGCCCGCCGCCAATCTGGCGATTGCGGGAATCGGCGCCTTCACCAAGCGCTGAACCTCCCTGCGCCCCGTCGCGGCCGGACCGTCCGGCGCGGCGGGGCGTCCTCCTGTCCCGTCATGCGGAACAGTGCGGGGTTCGGGCGGTTGAGCCGGGCCTGAGCACAGGACAGGAGATGCAGCCATGGCCCGTTTCGACGGCAAGATCGTGATCGTCACCGGCGCGGCCTCGGGCATCGGCGAAGGCGCCGCGCGCCGCTTCGCGCAAGAGGGTGCGACCCTCGTCCTCGGCGACACGGACCAGGACGGCCTGGCGACGCTGGCCGAGGCGCTGGCCCCCGCGACCGTCGCGACGCGGCCGACCGACGTGTCCATAATGGCCGATTGCGAGGCGCTGGTCGCGCTGGCGATCGAGCGGTTCGGGCGTGTCGACATCCTGGTCAGCAACGCCGGGATCGATCATCTCGGCAAGCTCGACGAGGGCGATTTCTCGGCCTTCACCAAGGTCATCGAAACCGACCTGTACGGCGTCGTGCAGATGGCGCGCGCCGCGATCGAGCCCTTGCGGGCGGCGAAGGGGTGCATCATCAACATGTCCTCCGTCTCCGGTCTGGGCGGCGATTGGAACCACAGCTTCTATTGCGCCGCCAAGGGGGCGGTCACCAACTTCACCCGCGCGCTGGCGATGGACGAGGCGGCGAACGGCGTGCGCGTCAACGCGGTCAATCCGTCGCTGACCTACACCGCGCTGACCGAGGGGATGAAGGAACAACCCGAGCTGATCGGCAAATTCGAGGCGCGCATCCCGATGGGCCGGGGTGCGGAGCCCGACGATATCGCCGGGGCCATCGCCTTTCTGGCCAGCGAGGATGCCCGGTTCATCACCGGCATCAACCTGCCCGTGGATGGCGGCCTGAGCGCCTCCAATGGCCAGCCACCGCTCAGCTGACGACCATAATATAGATATACATCAAGATCGGTACCGGGCCGCATGGCCCCGTGAAAATTAGCTTATGTTTCCATCATCGTTCTGGGAGCCAAACAAAATATCCGACGTTGTCCCTCTATAACGAAAGGGGCGAGCTTGATCATTGTTCATCTGGCGCTTGGCGGGTGCCTGAAATCGCCACCTGTCCATTATGGTATCACCGCCGATACGGGCGGCCATATTGCCTATATTCTTGATGCCGCCGCCGCGCAGGCCGATAATATTGACACGCATCAAGTTTCGATCGTCACGCGGCTGTTCGAGGGCGAAGGTCTGGCCGTCGAGCATGGCCTGTCGAGCGAACGCCTATCGCCCCGCTTGACCATCGACCGGATCGCGACTGCCAATCGCGGCTATCTGGAAAAGGAAGCGCTGGCCGAGGATCTGTCCGCCTTTACCGAGGCGTTCTGCGCACATCTGGCGCGGCTGCCCCGGCTTCCCGACGTCATCCATGCGCATTTCTCCGACGCCGCCGCCGTCGCGGCCGAGGCGCGCCGCCGCTTCGCCATTCCCTTCGTCTATACCCCACACGCGCTGGGCATCGACAAGCAGACGCATCAGGGCTCCTGCCCCGCGCTCGATGCCCGTATCGCCGCCGAGCGGACCGCGATCGCCCAGGCGGATGCGATCATCGTGTCGACCCGCGACGAGGCCGATCGACAGGTCCATGCCTATGACACGCCCGTCTCGGGCCGCATCCACTGCATCCCGCCCGGCGTGCCCAGCCGCGACCCGCGTCCGTCGTCGCGACCGTCGCTGGCGGCGCGGCTGGACCAGTGGCTCGACGATCCGGCCAAGCCGATCGTGCTCGCCATCGCCCGGCCGGTCGCCAAGAAGAACCTCGCCGCGCTGGCCCGCGCCTATGCCGCCTCGCCCAAGCTCCAGCGGGCGGCCAATCTGGTCATCCTGGCCGGGCAGCATGACGGCCCCGGCTCGGCCGAGGAACGCGCGGTCCTCGCGGAGTTGCAGGCGCTGGTCGAGGCGCCCGGCTTGCGCGGTCATGTCGCGCTGCCGCCTGCGCATGACGGACACGATGTCGCCGCGCTGTACGACCGCGCCGCGCAAGGGGGCGTCTTCGTCAATCCCGCGCTGCACGAACCCTTTGGGCTGACCCTGATCGAGGCCGCCGCCGCCGGCGTGCCGGTGGTCGCGACCCGGCATGGCGGCCCGAGCGAGATCGTCGCCCATCTGGGCCACGGCCTGCTGGTCGATCCGCGCGACGAGGCGGCCATCGCCGAAACCTGCCTGTCGATCATCGCCACCCCCGAGCGCCATGCCGCGATGAGCCGGGCGGGACGCGAGGGCGCGGCGCGTTACGACTGGGGCCGTTATGCGGCGGAGTCGGTCGCGCTCTATGCCCGCCTGCCGCGCGCGCCGGGGCTGCTCGCCAGCGACATCGATCACACGCTGACCGGCTGTCCGGCGGGGGCGCACGGCTTTGCCCAGTGGCGACAGGGCAGCGACTTGCCCTTCGTCGTCGCCACGGGCCGCTCCTTTGCGATGGCGCGGATGATCCTGTCGCAATGGGGCCTGCCCGAACCCGACGCCTTCATCACCGATGTCGGCACCCGCATCATGCTGAAGGGGCAGCGCGGGTGGCAGGAATGCCCGGTCTATGCCGCGCGGCTGGACGAGGGGTGGAACCGCAAGGCGGTGGCGACCGCGCTCAAGCCGCTGCGCCTGCGCCCGCAACCGCGCGACACGGCGGGGCCGCACAAGATCAGCTTCTTCGGCACCGCCGAGGATGCCGCACGGGTCCGCGCCGTCCTGTCCGAACAGGGGCTGGCCGCCAAGGTCGTCTATTCGCATGGGCGGCTGATCGACGTGCTGGCACCGCTGGGCGGCAAGGCGGCGGCGGTCGCGGCCTATGCGCGGCGACTGGACCTGCCGGTCGGCGCCTGCATCGCGGCAGGCGACAGCGGCAACGATGTCGACATGCTGGAGGCGTGCGGCCATGCCATCGTCGTCGGCAATGCCAGCGACGAGCTGGACGGGCTGGCCCCGCGCGACGGGCTGCTGCGCGTCGCCGGGCATCATGCCAATGGCGTGCTGGAAGGGCTGGAGCGGCTGGGGCTGACCGAGCCGATGCTGATGCGCGCGAGCGCGGCGTGATGCGGCCCTTCGGTTATTTCGTCCATCACCAGGGGCGCGGCCATGCCGAACGCTGCGCCGCCATCCTGAACGCGCTGCCGCCCGAACGCCCGGTCACGATCTTCTGCGCGCGCGACGACATCTTCCCGCCGCTCCCCCCGCAGGTCGAGCTGATCGTCATCCCCTCGCTGTTCGAGCCGACGGGGGCCGAGGCGGGCACGATGGACTCGGTCCCGACGCCCGAGACGCTGCACTGCGCGCCGCTCGGCTGGCCGGGCATCCGCCACGCCATGGCGGTGATCGCGGGCTGGTTCGACCGCGCCGACCCCGCGCTGATGATCTGCGACGTGTCGGCGGAGATCGCGCAGCTGTCGCGCATCTGCTCGGTGCCGCATGTGAAGATCCTCCAGCATGGCGACCGGGGCGATGCCGGGCACCGCGCGGCCTATGACGGCGCGGCCGGGCTGCTCGCGGCGTTCGACGAGGCGCTGGCCCAGCCCGAATGGGACGATGCGATGCTGTCCAAGACCTGTTTCGCGGGCGGCTTGGGCGTCGACACCCGCGTGCCCGAGCGCGAACTGGCGCGCCAGCGGATCGGCGTCGGCGCGGAGGAAGAGGTCATCCTCGTCCTGTCCGGCGGCGGCGGTGGCGGTTTCGCGCAGGCCCCGCTGGGAGTCGGCGCGCGCAGCCGTCCGGGGGCGCGCTGGATCACCATCGGCCCGGTCGTGCGCGACTGGCACGCGACCGAGCCCGGCAATATCGAGCATCGCGGCTGGGTCGACAATCCGGCCGACCATGTCGCCGCCGCCGATCTCGTCATCGCCTCGACCGGCAACACCACCTGCCAGCAGATCCTGGCCGCCGCCCGGCCCTGGCTCGCCATTCCCGAATGGCGCTATTTCGACGAGCAGCACCGCAAGGCCGAGGCGCTGACGGCGGCGGGGGCGGCATGCGTCCGCCCGCATCTGCCCTCCTCGGCCCAGGCCTGGACGGCGGCGCTGGCCGAGACGCGCGCCACCCACCGCCCCGCGCTCCAGCGCGCGATGATCGCCGACACGCCCGCACAGGACGCCGCCGAATGGCTGGAGGCGCTTGCCGCGCGGCTCTGGCCGGTCGAACTTTCCCTTACCACCCCCACCCCCAGCGGAGCCCATTCATGATCTCGGTCGTCACGCTTGCCGGGGGCCGCCCCGATCATCTCCGCAACGTCGTCCTGGGCCTCAGCCGCCAGACGACCATGCCCGCCGAACTGATCGTCGCGGTCATTCAGGACGCGCCCTATGACTTGCCGGATGCGCCCTTTCCCATTCGCCAGATGATGGTGTCGGGTCCGCACCTGCCGCTCGCCTCCGCGCGCAACGCGGCGGCCAAGGCGTGCGTCGGCGACAAGATCGTCTTCCTCGACATGGACTGCATCCCGACGCCCGAGCTGCTCGCCGATTACGACCGCTGTCTGGACGAGATGGACGGGCTGTTGATGGGCGAGGTGATGTATCTGCCCGGCGGCGCGACGCAGGGCGACTGGCGGTATGAGGACTTCGCGACGGTCGCCGTCCGCCACTCCGACCGGCGAGGGCCTCCGCCCGAGGGGATCGAGCGCTGCGCCGATTATCGCTGCTTCTGGTCGCTCAACTTCGCGATGCGCCGCGCGACCTTCCTGGCGACCGGCGGCTTCGACGAACGCTATGCGGGCTATGGCGGCGAGGACACCGACTTCGGCAAGGTGGTCGACAAGGCGGGCGTGCCGATCGCCTGGATCAAGGGCGGGCTCGCCTATCACCAATATCATCCGCACCACATGCCGCCCGTCCACCATATCGACAGCGTGGTGCGCAATGCCGAGCTGTTCGAGGCGAAATGGGGCTATCGCACCATGGGGCACTGGCTGCACGCCTTTCGCCTGATGGGGCTGATCGACGACACGCCCGGCCGCCCGATCCGCATCCTGCGCCGTCCCGACAAGGACGACCTCGCCCTGACCGGGCAGCAGAGCCACCAGCCCTATGCCAATACCGCCAGCGTCATCCGCCTGCTGGAGGAGCGCGCCGCCGGGTCCCGCGTCGCGGCATGAGGATCGCGCTGCTCGCCCATGTCCGCCAGCCGATCCGCCAGCCCTTCCTCGGCGGCATGGAAGCGCATGGCTGGTATCTGGCGGAGGGGCTGGCGGCACGCGGGCATGAGGTGGTGCTGTTCGCCAGCGGCGACAGCGACCCGCGCTTCACGCTCGATCCGGTGCTGCCCGTCCATTACGAGGCGGTGTTCCCCTGGGCCGAGCATCGCGGCAAGCCCGAGCTGATCGCGCATGTCGATGCCGGTTACGCCGCCGCCTGCGACCGGATCGCGCGCGGCGGGTTCGACGTGGTGCACAATAACAGCCTGCACCGCTTCCCGCTGGAGCCGCGCCGCACCGCCGCGACGCCGACCGTCACCTCGCTGCACGTGCCGCCCTATGACGCGCTCCATTATTTCGTCACCGCCAGCCCAGCCCCGACCCACAGGCTGACCGTCACTTCGGCGCGCCAGCTCGCCGCCTGGTGGCCGCAGGGGGCACCGCCCGAAGCCTCGGTCCTGCACAACGCCATCGATCCCGCCGCCTGGCCCTTCGTGGCGCAGGGCAATGGCGAGGCGGTGTGGTGCGGCCGGGTCACTCCCAATAAGGGCCCGCATCTGGCCGCGCTCGCCGCGCGCAAGGCGGGCATCCCCCTCACCCTGTTCGGCGCCATCGAAGACCCGGATTATTGGGGGGCGGCGGTCGAGCCCCTGCTCGGCGACGGCATTCGCTATGGCGGGCATCTCGACGGCCCCGCGCTGGCGCGGGAACTCGGGCGGGCCTCGGTCTTCCTCTTCACCCCCTGTTGGGACGAGCCCTTCGGCCTGGTCGCCATCGAGGCCATGGCCTGCGGCCTGCCCGTCGCCGCCTTTGACGAAGGCGCGGCGGCCGAAGTCGTCGGCGAGGCGGGGTGCCTGGCCCCGGCGGGCGATGTGGAGGCGCTCGCCCGCGCGATCGACACGGCCAGGGCCATTCCCCGCATGGTCGCCCGCCACCGGGTCGAGACCCATTTCGCCCGCGACCGCTGGCTCGATCGGTGCGAGGCGCTCTATGCGGAGGTCTGCGCCGCCGCGCGTGTGACGCGCGCCGCATGAGCGAGGACGTCATCGCCCGGCAGCAGGCGGCGTTGCAAGACCTGTATCGCCACCATGTCGCGCCCGGCGAGCCCTATGCGCTGGTCGACTTTCCCGATCATCCCAATGTCGGCGACAGCGCGATCTGGCTGGGCGAGATCGCACTGCTCCATGCGGTCGGCGCGGGCGATCCGGCCTATGGGTCGCGCTGGGACGATTTCGATGCGGCCGCCTTCATCGCGGCCTGCCCGGTCGGGCCGATCCTGATCCATGGCGGCGGCAATCTGGGCGATATCTGGCCGCACCATCAGCATTTCCGCGAAAGCCTGATCCGCGATTTTCCCGATCGCCGCATCGTCCAGCTGCCCCAGTCGATCCATTTCCGCGATCCCGCCAACCGCGACCGTTTCGCCGCGCTGGTCGCCGGGCATGGCGACTTCCACCTTCATGTCCGCGATGCCGTCAGCCTGGATCTGGCGCGGCGGCATTTCGATTGTCCGGTCGCATTGTCCCCCGACTCCGCCTTCGGGCTCGGACCGCTAGCGCGCCCCCGCACGCCCGACTGCCATAGCCTGATGCTGTTGCGGACCGATGCCGAACGCGCCGCGCGGGACGACCGGCTGTTGCGGCAAAGCCCGGATGCGGTGGCGCTGGACTGGCTGGACGAGACGCCCCCGACCGAGGCCGACTTCACCGCACGGGCGCGGGAACGCGTGGAGCGCGGGCTCCGCCTGTTGTCGCGCGGGGAACAGGTCGTCACCGACCGGCTGCACGGTCATATCCTGGCGCTGCTCCTCGGGCTGCCGCATGTCGTGCTCGACAATGACTATGGCAAGGTCGCCGCCTATATCTGCGCATGGACCCATGGTTCGCCGCTGGTCCGTCAGGCCGCCACCCCGGACGAGGCGATGGCACTGATCGGTGCGGCGATGACGGCATGATCGACGTCAGCCTGCTGATCTGCACGCGCAATCGCCGCGACAGCCTGTCCGCCACGCTCGCCTCGATCGCCAGGGCAGCGGGGTCCACGCGGCTGGAGGTGATCGTGGTCGACAACGGGTCGACCGACGACAGCGCCGCGATGGTCCGCCACTGGGCCGCCGAACAGGCTTTTGCGGTCCGACTGCTGGTCGAACCCCGCGCTGGGCTCGCGCGGGCGCGCAACGTCGCAATGGCGGCGGCGCGGGGGCGGATCATCGCGATGACCGATGACGACTGCGTGCTCCATGCCGACTATTTCGGGCGGCTGGCCGACGCCTTTTCGCGCCATCCCGGCCCGGTCATCATCGGCGGGCGTATCCTGCTGGGCGATCCGTCCGACCTGCCGGTCACGGTCAAGCTGGAGGATCATCCGATGATCGCGGGCCGCGATGCCTTTCCCGGCGGTTTCGTGATGGGCGCCAACCTGGCCTTCACCGCCGATATCCGCGACAAGGTTGGCGCATTCGACGAGCGGTTCGGCGCGGGCGCCCCCTTCCGCGCGGCCGAGGATACCGATTTCCTGTTCCGCGCGCTGGGGCGGGATATTCCGGTGCTGTACGATCCCGGTTTCGTCGTGGACCATCATCACGGCCGGAAAGCCGCGCACGAGGTGGTCGCGCTGCTGGCAGGCTATGGCTATGGCGACGGGGCGCTGTATGCCAAGCATTTATGGCGGGATGCCCGGATCGCCCGCACGATCCGCGACGACCTGCGCAACCTGGCGACGCGGTTCGCCGGGCCCGTCCCGCAGATCCGGCATTTCCACGCCTTTCGCCTGCGCCATATCCTCGCAGGCTTTGCCCGCTATGGCCGCGAGGCGATCAGAAGTCGGCGCTCAGGCGCAGCCCCATCGTCCGCGGCCTGACCGGGGTCGAGACATTGTGCCGCCCGAGCAGGATCGGGTTGCCAAAGGCGAAGCGGTTGCCGCGCTCGTCGAGCAGATTGTCGACCGTCAGCGCCAGCGCATAGCGACCATGGCGCGCGGTCAGCCCGGCATCGACGACGCCATACCCCCCCTGCCGCACATCGAGCATGTCGCCCACCCCCAGCACGGAGGGGCCGACAAAGGCCGCATCGACCCGCGCCGACAGCGTCAGCTCCGACGCCACCCGCAGGTCGCGGATCACCCCCAGCCGCGCCGATATGCTGGGCGTTTCCGGCAGGCGCCGGTTGCGTGCCCGGCTGAGCATCGCGGTCGATCCCGTCACCCGGTTGTCGGTCAGGAACAGGGCGGCGTTGATATGCCAGTCCTGCTGCGGCACCCAGTCGGCCCAGCCCTCCAGCGCGTCGATCCGCGCATCGCCGATATTGCTGGTCGCGGGCTGGCCGCCGCGCCCGAGCAGATCCGCCTGGATCGATCGCCAATTGGCGCGCGACACGCTGACCGAGGCGGACAGGCCGGTATCGCCGCGTCGCAGATGGCGCAGGCCCAGCTCGACCATCGCGATCGAGTCGGGGTCGAAATTGGCGACCCGCCCGACCCCCGCCGCCACGGCCAGACCGCCGGTGCGGAAACCCGATTGATAGCGGCCGAACAGGGTCCAGTCGCCGCCCGGCTGCCAGGTGAAGCCCAGGGTCGGATCGACCCGCGCGGTCGACCGCCCCCGGACATATTGGCCGCTGCGCGGCGTGATCGACGGCTCGCCATCGACCCGCGCAAGGGTGACGCGCCCGCCCAGCGTCACCCAGAGCGCCCGGGTCACCGGATGCGTCGCCTCGCCGAAGATCGCGCCGCTGCGGGTGACGTTGGTCACGCCGATCACCGGCCGCACGCCCTGGCGGATGGTCAGCGAGCGCCCCATGACCGACTGGTCCGACACCAGGTTGATGCCGACCACCCAGGATCCCCCGCCGGGCAAGCGCCGCGACAAACGGCTTTCGTGCGAGAACAGCGTCTTGTCGCTCGACAGCTGATAGGATTCGACCGCCCCCACCGCGCTGGCGTCGAAATTCTCGAACGACGCGCCATCCACCAGCCCGGTGGCGGAGACGAATTGCAGCCCGCTCGCCCAATCCTTGGACAGAAGGATACGGCCGAAGCTCATATCGCTCCAGGACGGTTGCGGAATCGCGGCACGCGTGACCAGCGAGTCCTCGTGCGTCACATATTGCGCATCGCGCGCGACGATAGACTGGGCACCGCCGCCCAGCTCCACCCGCCAGCCATCGCCGGGGGCCAGGCGCAGCGTCGCGCGGCCGCCATTGGTCAGCACCCGGTTGATGTCGGTCCGTTTCGTGCGGCTATTGTCGATATAGCCGCCCGTCACCCCGCGATATCCGACGACGCGCAGTCCCAGCGTCTGCGGGATCGCCACCAGATTGGCGACCAGCGCCATATCCGCACTGGGTGCGCCATGCGCGGTCAGGGCGCCGCCGATCTCGACATGCCCACCGTCGCGATCGAGCGACACCGGGTTGGAGGTCAGCCGGATGATGCCGCCGATCGCCCCCGAGCCGTGCAGCGCGCCTTGCGGCCCCTCGGCCACCTCGACCGAGCCGATGTCATAGAGTTTCAGTCCCGGATCGGGCCCGGCAAAGGCGATCTGGACATCGTCCAGATACAGGCTGGCGGTCGACTCGGTCGCGCCGTTGAAGCTGCTGTCGGCAATGCCCCGGATGAACAGCTTGTTGCGCCCCGGCCCCAGCGCGGTCGTCTGGAGGATCGGGGTCTGTGCCGCCACGTCGCTGAGATTGATCGAGCCCGCGGGCAGGGTGACACCGCGCCCGACCACCGAGACGCTGCCCGGATAGCGGGCCAGCGCCGTGCCCTGTTTGCTGGCGGTGACGATGATGTCCTGCCCGTTGGTCGCGGGGGCAGGGACGGGTTGGGGATGCGCGATTTTCGCCGGTCGCGCGATACGCGGCGCCCCGACGATCCGGAAACTGGTCGGATCGATCGCCACCGCGCGATAGCCGGTGCCCCGCAACAGCCGGTCGAGCGCGCGGGCGGGGGTGGCGGTGAGATGGAGCGTCGCGGTGCGGACGCGGTTCAACCGGTCATCGGTCGCGACGATCGTGATCCCGGCCTGTCGCGCCAGTTCGCGCAGCGCGAAATCCAGCGTCGCGGGGGCCAGCACGATCCGGCGCGGGGCGGTCGCCGCGCCGCCATAGTCCTGCGGCTGCGCGCGGGCAGCGGCAGGCATGGCAAGGGCCGCCAGGGCCATCAGGCCATGGTCAGCGATTCCCCTCCGACGCCCGCAAAATCCAATTCCCACCGCTTTGGCGCCACTCCGCTCCGATCAGCTTCGCCAGCCGCGGAACATCCCGATCGGCATCGCCCGTCATCCGGATCACCCCGGTGACGTTGCGATCGCTCAGGGGCCCCTCCACCGCGATGCGCACGCCATAGGCCGATTGCAATCGTCCGGCAATCGCCCCCACCGACTCGCGATCGAAATCGAATGTACCGCCGCGCCAGTCGCCGACCTGGGCCGGATCGACCCGCGTCAGGCGCAGGCTATGCTCGGCTTCGTCCAGGCTGGCCCCCTGCCCGGCCGTCAGTGCGATCCGCTGGCCCTTCGGCGCCAGCGACACCGCGCCCTCGGCGACCGACACGTCCAGCCGCGCGCCCGTGCGGCGGACATCGAAGACGGTCCCGACATCCTGGATCGTGACGTCGCCCGAACGCAGCTCGAAGGGCGCCGACGGATCGTGGCGGACGCGGAACAGGGCCTGCCCGGTTTCCAGCGTGGCGACGCGCGGATCGTTCCGGTCGAAGCGAAGACGCGATCCCCCCGCCATCTCCACCGTCGTCCCGTCGTTCAGCGCGATGCTGCGATGCTCGCCCGGCGCGGTCTGCTCGATCCGGATATCGGGCCGCGCGGTCATCAGCATCGGCCCCGCGACCAGCGCGACCGCCGCCGCGACGCCGCCCATCAGCCACCAGCGCCCCCAACCCCCATTGTCGTTGGCGGCCGCCGGTGCATATTCGATCTCCGCGACCGGCTCGGGCAGAACCGGCGCGGGCACGGGCGCGACCGGCTCAGCCATGGCGGGCGCGGTCAGCACATGGTCCGCCATCGCCACCGCGTCATAGGCGCGCGCATTGGCCGGGCTCTCCTCCAGCCATTGGGCAAAGGCTTCCCAATCGGCCGCGTCCATCGTGCGCTGCCGGATGTGCCAATCGATCGCCTGTTCGTCCCGCGTCACGCCCCCCTGCTCCCTTCACCATGTTGACGACACCGGACCGACCGATCCGCACCCCCGCCCTCACGATTTTCCTGCAAATAATGGTAGGCCCGCCGCAGCAGCTTCTCGACCGCGCTGATCGTCACCCCCATCCGCTCGGCGATGACGCGCTGCGGCTGCTCCTCGAAGCGGAACAGGGTGAAGGCCTCGCGCATCCGGTCGGGCATGGCCGCGATCAAGGCATGGGCGCGCGCCAGTTCGTCGCGCGCGCCGACGATCCGTTCGGGATCGGCATATTCGTCCGACTGGGGCTGGACCTCCTCCCAGGCGCCGTCGCGCGATCCGCGCCGCGTGGCCGCGATCCGCCGGTCGGTCGCCAGGTTGGTCGCCATCCGGCAGAAGAAGGGAATCGGCTGGACGATCTCGGCATTATCCAGCGCCGCGACCCGCAGCCAGAGGTCCTGAAGGGCATCCTCGGCCTCCTCGACCGAGCCGAGCCGGGCGGCCAACAGGCGACGCAGCAGGGGCCGCGCCTCCAGGAATTGGCTTTCCAAAGCCTCGCTACCCAACCGGACACCCTCATATCAGGCCGCGAAGGCCAGCCCATGCTCCCTTGCCATGTCCGAAACCGAAACCGCACGCAAGACATCCGCCTCGTCGCGCCGCGCCGCCGCGATCGTATCGCCCGCCCGCTTGCCCGCCCCCGGATGACACATCACCAGATGCAGCGCCCCCGCCTTGTCGAGAAAACGCGGCAACGCCTCGGCGAAGCGGCCGTCAAAGCCGTAATGCCCCGCAAAGCCGCGATTGCAGCGCAGTCCTTCCGCCTCCGCCGCGCGCCGCAGCCCGCGCGAGTGATAGGCGCTGCCGATCGCCTTGCCGCGCCAGGGCCGCCCGAGCAAAGCGGCGACCCGATCCTCGCAGGTCCGCACCCAGGCCTGGGGCGCACGGCGGCGGGCGGTTGCCAGCACGATGGGGCGAATGCCGGGCAGCGCGTGCGAATGCTGATGCCCGTCGACAAAGGCGGGCGGGCGGCCCATCGCCGCCTCGAACCGGTCGAATTGCGCCTCGACCTCGCGCGCGATTTCAGCCGGGTCCAGCCTGCCTCGCGCCGCCAGCCGGGTCAGCGGATCGATCCCCGGCATCACCCCGCCTTGGGTAAAGCCATTGGGGTGGATCGGCGCTTCCTCGGTCAGCACCAGATGCAGCCCGATCTGCGCCGTGTCGGGCACGTCGTGCAGCATCGCGCTGTCCGCCATCCAGTTGGGCCGGACGGTCATGCAGCTCGTGGCGTTCAGCTTGCCCGTGCGGAGCAGCTCGGCGATGACCAGACTGTCTTCGGTGGAAAAGGCGAAATCGTCAGCGCACAGAATAAGCTGGTTCACCCACCACTCCTGCCAGATGCTGATAGGCGCGCTCGCGCATCCGCTCGGTGGTCAGCGCCCGCGCCTTCAGCCGCCGGGCGAGGAAGTCGTAGAAGAACCAGTCCCCCGCAACCGGCGCCGCCGCGCTGTAGACCAGCCGCTCGACCAGCGTCCAGCGGATCGATTCCCGGTCCCGCTCGCGGTCGGAGGGGACGCACCACAGCGCATCGGCATAGCGCATCGTGCCGTGGCGCAGGACGCGGTGGATGACCTCGTGATCCTCCAGCACATAGTTCCAGCGGCGCGGATCGAACCCGCCCGCCGCCTTCAGCGCCTCGGTCCGGAAAGCCTGGCCCGCGCCGCCCGCATGGCATTGACGCGGCAGCATCCGCGCGGCGAGCCGGATATTGGCGGACTCGCGCCGACGCTCCGCCTCGCCGTCGCCCGGCGCGATGAAATAGGCCCCCGCCACGACGCAGCCCGGCCGCTCCAGCAGCCGCTGCGCCTCCGCCAGATAATGCGCCGGATACCAGGTATCGGCATCGCAGGTCGCGACGAAGCGGGTATGGACATGGTCCAGCCCCATCCGCAACGCGTTGATCTTGCCCGGCATCGCCTGATGCAGCAGGACATGATCCAGTCCCAGCCGCTCGCACGTCTCGGTCGCGATCCGCGCGCTGGCATCGACCGACCCGTTGTCGACCAGGACCAGGCGGAACCGGACCGTCTGCGCCGCCAGACTCTCCAGCGTCGCGGCCAGAACGGCCTCTTCGTTGAAGAAGGGAACGACGATGGTCCAGCAGGGCGCCGTATAGGCCACCCTGTCCTCGATCATCCCCGCATCGGCCCGGGCCCTGGCGTTCCGCCAGGCCGCGCCTTCCGCATCGAGCAGCATCAACCCACCCCACTCAAGAAATTCGAACCCACCCCCGTCGCAACCGGATCGACCGTTTCGGACCGACGCCTGGCTGCTCCATGGCTTAGGACGATGCCGGGGCCCGCCATCCGGACATGGCCCAACATAAATTTTTGATCCGGATGGGAACCGTCACGATTTCCTTTGCGCGCGCGCCTCGATCGGTGACATGCGGCGGCGGTGCAACGGCCCGGTCGGGCCATGCCCGCCTGCCCGGACAAGCCCCTGATGACGCCTTCCTTTCCCCGCTCCGCCGCCACGCCCCACGCGACCGGCATCGCGGCCTTCCTGAACCGGCCGCTCGGCGCAGCGCTCGCGCTGCTGGTCTTCGCGGTGCTGGTCCGCGCCCGCGATTTCGGCAATCCGGTCGCGCATGTCGACGAGCAATATTATCTGCTGGTCGGCGACCGCATCCTCCATGGGGCGCGGCTCTATATCGACCTGTGGGATCGCAAGCCGCCGGGGCTGTTCCTGCTGTTCGCGGGGTTCCGCCTGCTGCCCGGCGACGGGTTCCTCGCCTATCAGCTGGTCGGCACCGCCTGTGTCGCGGCGACCGGCTGGCTGATCTGGCTGGCGGCGCGGCGGATGGCGCTGGCCTGGCCCGCCGGGCTGGCGGCGGGGGCAGCCTATATCCTGTGGCTGCCGCTGCTCAGCGGCGGGAGCGGCCAGTCGCCGGTCTTCTACAATCTCGCCATGACGGCGGCGGCGGTCCTGACGCTGAACCTGCCGCGCCTGGCCGAGCGCCGCGCGGTCGGCGCGATCATGGTCAGCGGCGTGATCGCCTGCCTGCTGGCCGGGATCGCCATCCAGATCAAATATACCCCGCTGGTCGAGGGCGCCTTTTTCGGCCTGGCCCATCTCTGGTATCTGTGGCGCGCGCGGGCCGGTCTGGTGCCCCTCGTCGTTGCGGCGCTGCTCTGGATGGCGATGGGGCTGTTGCCGACCGCGCTGGTCGTGCTGCATTTCCGGCTGAACGGGCCGGCCTCGTTCGACGCCTTCTGGTTCGCCAATTTCACCTCGATCACGCTGCGTCGGGGCTATCCCGCCGCCAAGATCGTCGGGCGGCTGGCGGGGATCGGCGGGCAGCTGCTGCCGCTGATCGCCTGTGCGGTGCTGGCGTGGCGCAAGGGGCCGGGGCCGGTCGGGCTGACGCTGACCCGGATATGGCTGGGCTTCGCGCTCGTCGCCTTCGCGATGATCGGGGCGTTCTTCGACCATTATGCGCTGCCGCTGATCGCGCCGCTCTGCCTCGCCGCCGCCCCGGCCTTCGCGATGGGACGCAAGCCGCTGGTCGCGGTGTTCGTCATCGGCGCGGGGTTGTTCGCCCTGCACGCCGCAACCAACGATCCGTCCGAAGGCGACGGCATCCGCCGCATGGCACGCGCGATGGCGGCGGTCGACGGGCGCGAATGCCCCTATGTCTTTGCGGGCGATTCCAGTCTCTATCACCTGTCGGGCGGATGCGTGCCGACCGCCTATGCCTTCCCCTCCTCGCTGGCCTATGAAGCCGAGCGCGGCGCGATCGGGATCGACGAGACGGCCGAGGTGGCGCGCATCCTGCGTCGCCGCCCGCCCGCGATCGTGACGCTGGACGACCCCTTCTCGCCGTGGAACGCTGCGACGAACGCGCTGATCGCCGGGGCGCTGGCCCGCGATTATCGACAGGTGATGGCGGTCCCGCGCGAAGGGCGGCACGAACTGCTGTACGTCCGCCGCGACCGGCTCGTTCTCCTGCCGAAATAAACGTCACGCGGCAGTTGTTTTAACCCCGCCCCCGCCCCATCTGCCGCGCCGGACCTGCAAAGGGAGCATGACGCGCATGAGTGACGACGCCTATAGCCCGCCCGCCATCTGGACCTGGGACAAGGAGAATGGCGGCCGGTTCGCCTCGATCAACCGGCCCATCGCCGGGGCGACCCACGACAAGGAACTGCCGGTCGGCCGTCACCCGCTCCAGCTCTATTCGATGGGCACGCCCAACGGGGCGAAGGTCACCATCCTGCTCGAAGAGCTGCTGGCGGCCGGATATTCGGAGGCCGAATATGACGCCTGGTTGATCAGCATCGCGGACGGCGACCAGTTCGGCAGCGGCTTTGTCGACATCAATCCCAATTCCAAGATCCCCGCGCTGGTCGACCGGCGCGGCGCCGAGCCGCTCGCCATCTTCGAATCGGGCGCGATCCTGACCCATCTGGCCGAGAGCTTCGGCGCCTTCCTGCCGACCGATCCGGCGGCCAGGGCGCGGGTCATGTCCTGGCTGTTCTGGCAGATGGGCAGCGCGCCGTTCCTGGGCGGCGGCTTCGGCCATTTCTATGCCTATGCGCCGGTGAAGATCGAATATGCGATCAACCGCTATGCGATGGAGGCCAAGCGCCAGCTCGACGTGCTGGACCGCCAGCTTGCCGACAATGCCTATGTCGCGGGCGACGCCTACAGCATCGCCGACATGGCGATCTGGCCCTGGTACGGGCAGGTCGTGCTGGGCAGCCTCTACAATGCCGCCGAGTTCCTACAGGTGCAGGACTATACCCATGTCCAGCGCTGGGCGCGCGAGCTGGCCGAGCGACCGGCGGTGAAGCGCGGCCGGATGGTCAACCGCACCTTCGGCGAGCCGTCCGAACAGCTGCGCGAACGCCACGACGCCAGCGATTTCGATCTGCGGACGGCGGACAAGCTGAAGGCCGAGGGCTGACCCCGTGCCATCGCGGCAGATGACGCGCGCATGTCATCTGCCGCGAACGGCTTGATCGGGGCGGCGGAACGGGCATTAGTCCCGGCCATGCTCCCCGCCCCCCGCCCCCGCTTTTCCCGTCGCATCCTGGCGCTGGCGCTGGCCGCCGCCGGTCTGGGCACCGCCACCGTCTGCGCCGCCGACCCCGCGCCCTTCGACCTGCCGGGCCCCGGCCTGCGCATCACGGTCACGCGCGGCGGCCGGACCCTGCCCATCGCCGAGGTGCCCAACCTGGCGACCGGCGACAAGCTGGCGATCGAGGCCGACCTGCCGGGCGACCAGCGCGCGCACTATATCCTGTTCTCGGCGTTCCTGAGCGGCGCGACCAATCCGCCGCCCAAGAACTGGGTCGATTCGGCCGAGACGTGGAAGGCCAAGGACAAGGATCGCCGCCTGACCCTGACCGTGCCCAAGGGCGCGCGGCAGATGGCGCTGTTCCTGGTGCCCGAGACCGGCGGCGCGTCGGGCACCATCGTCGATGCGGTGCGCGACCGGCCGGGCGAGTTCGTCCGCGCGGTGCAGGATCTCAACCAGGCTTCGCTCGACCGCTCGCGGCTCAACGCCTTCGTCGCGGCAATCCGCGCGCAGGAGAACAGCCATCCCGAATTCCTGCGCACCCTGGCGCCCGCGCTGTCCAACAGCCTGGCGATCAAGCTGAACCCCGACTGCCTGGCCCGGGTGATCGAGTTGCAGGCGGCCTGTCTGCTCGAAAACCGCGACTCGCTGGTGCTGGCGGACATTCACAGCAGCTCGATGACCGACACGCTGGTCGGCGCGCCGACCGATCTCGCCTTGCAGCTCAGCTACACGCGCGAGGCGGGGCTGGGCTATTACAGCCCCTATATCGGCGTCATCCGCGACATCGCCCGCGTGTTCGGTGCGTTCGGCAATCCGCAGTTCGGCTATCTGCCGACGCTCGCGACGCGCGACGGCGACCGGCTGTCGCTGCTGCTCAACGCCGCGCCGTCCTTTGCCAAGCCCAAGTCGGTGCTGGTCGCCGCCATGCCCGCCATCGACGCGGGCAGCCCGCCGCGGCTGCGCGTGACGGGGGAGCAGCCGCTCTGCGGGGCGCGGCCGGGGCTGGTCCTGCCGGTCGAGGGCGCGCCGCTGATCTATTCGACCGGATTTGCGCGCAACATGGCGGTGTCGCTGACCATGGCGAACGGCAAGCGCTTCGACCTGCCCGTGCGTGCGCGCGCCGATCGCGGCGGCTATGTCCTGGCCGAGCCGCTGCCGCAGGGCGGCCTGTCCGGCAAGGTGACCGCGCGGCTGCATGGCGACTGGGGTTTCGATCCCTTCGAGGGGCCGTCCTTCACGCTGCAATTCCCCGATGGCGGCGACTGGCGCGCCAGCGATGCGGGGCAGAGCCTGGTCGTCGGGCGCGACAATGCGGTCGAGTTGACCGGATCGGCCGCCGCCTGCGTCACCGGCGTCACCATGCGCAGCGGCGGCGCGGCGCAGCCGGTCGCCTTCACCCTGCGCGGCGCCGACACGATCACCGTTACCCTGCCGATGAAGGGTGCGCGCGCCAGTGACGTCACGCTGGACATCCAGCAGGTGGGCGCCGCCACGCCCCGCACCGTCGCGCTCCGGGCCTTTTCGCCCGCCAGCCGTATCGACACGGTGACCCTGGCCAAGGGGGACCGTTTCGTCACGCTGACCGGCCAGCGGCTGGACGAGATTGCCGGGGTCGAGATCGGTGACGTTCGCCTGTCGCCCGACGGCCTGACCCGCGACGGCGATACCGACCGGCTGATCGCCACCGCCGCCGACGGGCGCGCGGCGGAGGGGACGAGTGCGCGGATCCGCCTGAACGACGGCCGCACCCTGTCGGTGCCGATCACCGCCGCGCCGCCGCGCCCGGCGGCGACGCTCGCCGCGCGCAGCCTCAGCCCCAGGGACGGCACGCACGGGCTGCCGCTCGCGACACGGGACGAGACGGTGTTGCCCGACACCGCGCGCCTGACCTTCTCGATCCGCGCGGCCGAGGGGTCGCGGCTGACCCCCGGCGACGCGATCGAGGTGGCGACGGCGGACGGCAGCGCCAGCGTCACGCTGGAGGGCGGGCACGACGTCCGCCTGTCCTCGCCCGACATCGCGGTCGCGACGCTCGATCCGGCGCGGCTGGGCCCGGCGGCGGCGGGGCCGCTGCGTTTCCGGCTGGTGCGCGGCGGCATCAAGGGCGACTGGGTGCCGCTGGCGACGCTGGTCCGCCTGCCGCAGATCGATACGGTGCGGTGCCAGGCGGAGGGATGCCAGCTGGAGGGACGCGACCTGTTCCTCATCGACCGGGTGGCGACGACGTCCGACATGGCGGGCGCGGTCAGCGTCCCGGCGGGCTATACCTCGGCGCGGCTGGCGGTGCCGGTGCTGAAAGACGGATCGCTGTCGCTGATCCTGCGGGATGCGCCGGGCGTGGTCTTCACGCTGGGGGCGGCCAGCTGACGGGCTCGCCCTTCGCACGGCGCAAGATCGTAGGAGATCAAGCCTCGCCCGCGTCGCGTGCCTCCAGCGCGCGGCGGAGCGCCTGCACCTCGGCCTGAAGCGCGCGCAGATCGTCGACCGGCATTCCCGCCCGCGCGATCAGTTCCTCGCCCAAGCATCCGCATCGGTCGCGCAGATCCTGCCCGCCGGGGGTCAGGCGGACGCGGACCTGGCGCTCGTCCTGCGGATCGCGCCCGCGCGCCACCAGCCCCGCCGCCTCCAGCCGCTTGACCAGCGGGGTGACGGTGCTGGACTCCAGCGCCAGCCGCTGGGCGATCGCGCCGATCGTGCGACCGTCCTCCTCCCACAGCACATGCAGCGCCAGATATTGCGGATAGGTCAGCCCCAGCTGGTCGAGCAGCGGCTTGTAGGTCCGCTGGATCGCCATATTGGCCGCGTAAAGCGCGAAGCACAGTTGTTCGTCGAGCGGCCAGGGCGCCGACATCCGCCATCTCCCGTGTGAGCAGGAAATACATATCGCGATAAAAGAAGCGCTGGACAAGCCCGAACCGCAACGCCATATATGTATCGCGATAACGATTATCGAACCATCGGAGACCGACCGTGACGATCGACGTGAAGTACGAAACCCAGGCCAGCGCCACCGGCGGTCGCGACGGCCATGCCCGGACGCAGGACGGCGCGCTCGACGTGAAGCTGTCGACCCCCAGGGAACTGGGCGGTGCCGGCGGCGACGGCACCAATCCCGAGCAGCTGTTCGCGGCGGGCTATTCGGCCTGCTTCATCGGCGCGCTGAAGGTCGCCGGACAGCAGCTGAAGGTGAAGGTGCCCGACGATGTGTCGGTGTCCGCCAAGGTCGGGATCGGGCCGCGCGCGGCGGGCGGTTTCGGCATCACCACCGACCTGACCATCGCCCTGCCCGGCCTCGACCGCACCCAGGCCGAGCAGCTGGTCGAGGCCGCGCACCAGATTTGCCCTTACTCCAATGCCACGCGGGGCAATGTCGATGTCGGCCTGACGCTGGCCTGACATGAAGGGAGCGGGGCGCAACCCTGGCCGCGCCGGTCCCTTCCCATAAGCGTACTCCCATGCTGACGGTGCGGTCCGATCTCCCAGCGGACCGCACCTTTTTTCGTGTCAGGCGGAATCGCGGACGACCAGGCGCGGCGGCATCTCGACGCCGGGCACGTCCCGCCCCTCCATCCGTGCGAACAGCGCGGCGACCATCGCCTCGGCCCCGGCGCGCAGGTCCTGATGGATGGTGGTCAGGCGCGGAATGGCGCGTTCGGCCAGCGGAAGATCGTCGAACCCCGTCACCGCGACATCGCCCGGCACGCTCAGGCCGGACGACACCAGTTCCGCCATCGTCGCCATCGCGATCATGTCCGAGGCGCAGACGATGCCGTCGACCGTCTGCCCCCGTTCGCGCAGCCGCGCCAGATTGGCGGCGATCTGGTCGGGCATCAGCTCGGGCGCGAGCGCCACGTCGAATTGCAGCGGCGGCTCCAGCCCCGCCCCGGCCAGCGCATCGCACAGCCCGGCATGGCGCTGTTCCAGCTCCAGCGTGCGGACCTCGCCCATGAAGGCGATGCGACGCCGCCCGGCGGCCAGCAGATGCTCGCCCGCCATCCGGCCGCCCAGCCGGTTGTCGACCCCGACCGCGCAATGCCGCTGGCCGGGCAGGCTGCTGCCCCAGACGACCAGCGGGCGATAGGTCGCGGCCACCGCCTCGATCACCGCCAGCTGGTCCGACTGGCCGATCAGCAGCACGCCGTCGACCATGCCCGACCGGGCGATACGCGACAGCCAGTCATCGTCGTCGGGGATGATCCGCGACAGCATCACGTCATGGTCGCGCGCCGCGAGTTCGTCGGCGAGATGGCCGAGCAGCGTCATGAAGAAGGGGTCGGACAGCCTTTGCCGCCGCTCGTGGCCCAGCGGGATGGCGACCCCGACGACGCCGGTCCGTTGCGCGCGCAGGCGACGGGCCATCTGGTTGATCTGGAAATTATGCTCGGCGGCCAGCGCCTCGATCCGCTGCCGCGTCTCGGCATTGACCACGCTCTTGCCCGCCAGCGCGCGGCTGACGGTACCGGGTGACACGCCTGCCAGCCGGGCGATGTCCTTCAGGGTGCGGGCGGGTGGAGCCAGATTGGTCATGGCCAGCCTCCTGAACGAAAAGCGGGGCGGATGCCAAGTGGCACCCGCCCCAGGGAGAGTCTTTGTCAGAAACGATAGCGGATCGACCCCGTCACCGTGCGCCCGTATAGCGCGGTATTGTTGAACACGCCCTGCGTCGAGGACAGGATCGGGAACAGCCCGCCGCCGCCACGGAAGCCCAGCTTGTCGAACAGGTTGTTGACGTTCAGGCCCAGTTCCAGCCGCTCGGTCGGGCGCACCGTCACGAAGCCGTTGACGAAGGTCGAACCCTTGATCGTGTACAGGTTGAAGTCGTCCGACTTGGTGCTGGTCTGGCCGTTCACGCTGACGCCGAAGGCGATCGGACCGGCGTCATAGGAGGGCGACACGACGAACAGGAAGTCGGGCAGGCCGCCGGGCTTCTTGCCGACCAGCGACGGCGTCGCGCTGCTGGTGATCTTGGAATTCGCATAGGTCGCGTCGGCGGCCAGATGGAAATTGCCATAGCTCACCCGGCTGCTGAACTCGATACCCAGCGAGCGATAGCCGTTGGAGATGTTCGGATTGTTGTTCGGCGCCGGGTTGTTGATCCGGGTGAAGTCGTAATTGTTCTCGGTCAGCGTCGAGCGGAAGCCGGTGATCTCGACCGAATAGGACGCGCCGAAGATGCCGCCGCGCTGCTTCAGGCCGATTTCCTGCTGGTTGAGATAGTTGACCGAGGTCGCCTGCCCCTGGCTGTTGAGCGAGCCGTCGGCATTGAAGTTGCCCGACAGGACACGGCGGTCGGCGTTGAAGCGGCCGCCCCGGCTGGCGCGGGCGAAGACGCTGGTCTTGCTGTTGAACGCATAGAGCGCGCCGACCGACCAGCTGACATAGCCATCGGTATAGTTGATCTTCTCGGCGGTCGGGTTCAGCACCAGCGAGGGGATCACCGCCGAGCCCAGCGCGTCCGAGACGCGGGTGTTGGGCCCCGCGATACCACCCTGCGCGGTGCCTTCGCCATGCACGCTGTCATAGCGGATCGAGGCGTCGAGGTTCAGCCCGCCGACTTCGTAACCCGCCTGCAGGAAGGGCGCGACATCGGTATAGGTCAGGTCGACGCGGCGCGCGCAGCAGCTGCCCCAATTGTCGTTGAACCCGGCCTGGCCCGCGGCGGTCAACTGCGTGCCGGTGGTCGAGAACAGGTCGAGCGGCGCGGCATTCTCGCCGTTCAGCTCGCTATACTGGCGGTTGACATGCCAGTCCTGAACGATGTTCTGACGCATCACGAACAGACCGGCGGTCAGGCGCGCCTTGCCCGGCCCGACCTGGAACTTGCCGTTCAGGGTCAGGTTGTTGGCAAAGTTATCCATGTTCTTCATGAACACGTTGATGTTCGGATTGTTGTTGATGTACGAACCCGTGAACAGCTGGCCGGTCTTCGGACCCGCCGCATAGCGGATCGACCCGACGGTCTGGCCGTTGACGGTCGATCCGATCAGCCCGCCGCTGCCGGTCCGGGTCTGGACGTTGATGAACTGGGTCGTGAAGTTCCCGCTGATCCACTGATAGCGCATCGTGTCGTCGAGCGAGATATTGTCGTTGAAGTCGTAATGGATCTGGCCGCTGATGCCGGTGACGCGCGGGTGGATGCCCTGCACCTCGGCCGACTTCACGCCGCCATTGTCATAGTCCAGATACTGGAAGTTGCGGTTGTAGATCGTATAGGCCGAACCCGAACGCCCGTCGAAATTGGGCAGCGGGGTGAAGCCGGTCACGCGGTTGCCGTCCAGCGTCGCCAGCGTCGGCGTGGTGGTGTTGGTCGGCGCCTGCTCGTCCAGCCGCTTGAAATACAGGCGGATGAAGCCGCGATTGTCGGCCAGATCGCGGGTGATGTTCGCCTTGATCTGGTAACCGCGCAGGATGTTGAAATTCTCGTTGGTGTAGCCGCCGCCGTTGCGCGCATAGCCGCCGATGTGGAAGCGCGTATTGTCGTCGATCGGGCCGCCATAGTCGAAGTCGACGCGGTGTTCGCGGAAGCCCAGGCCGTTGGAATAGGCGATCTGGCCGCCCTTGGTCTCGCCGGTCTTGCTGATGAAGTTGATGACCGCGCCCGGCGCCTGGCTGGCGAAGGTCGAGGCCGAACCGCCGCGCACCGCCTCGACCGTCTTCACATTCTGGTCGAAGCGCAGCCAATAGTCGTTGTTGCCGAAGTTGATGTCGCCGAACAGGACGTCGGGCAGGCCGTCTTCCTGGAGCGAGACATATTCCGAACCGCCGGTCGACACCGGAATGCCGCGCACGCCGATATTGGCGTTGCCGCCCGGACCCGCAGTGTCGCTGGGCTGAAGGCCGGGGATGTTGCGCAGGATCTCGGCGGTCGAGCGCGGCGTGAAATTCTGGATCGCCTCCTGGCTGACCTGCGACACCGAGATCGAGCTGCGGAAGCGCGAACGCTCGCCGCTGGTCGCGGTGACGACGATGTCCTCGCTCGACACGCCCGCATCGGGGATGCTGCCCGCCTGGGGAGCCGGCGCGGCCGGAGCCGCCGGCGCGCTCGTCGCCTGTGCAAAGGCCGGTGCGCTGGCCAGTGCCATCGCCAGAGCCGCCATCGATCCGCAAGACCGCAGAACGCCCGTCGTCATTCACCCTCTCCTGATTCGCCCCGGTGACCGGGATGTCGTGGAGACTGGCTATCACATGAGCAATCGTTTGCAAGCCTGACTTTGCAAACCATTGCATAAAAATCCGTTAACTGTGATCGGAAAAACACAGTGCTTGGCCCAGCATCGAGACGGTGGGATCGCAAACCTTTGCATGCTATGGCGCGGCAAAAGGGAGAGGATGGCATGATGAGCGACAGCCCCGCCGAGGCGATCCGGTCGGTCCTGATCGTCGGGGGCGGCACCGCCGGGTGGATGACCGCCGCCGCGCTGGCGCATGCGATGCCGCGCGGGCTGACCATCACGCTGGTCGAATCGGATGCGATCGGCACGGTCGGGGTCGGCGAGGCGACGATCCCCCCGATCCGGCTGTTCAACCAGACGCTGGGCATCGACGAGGCGGAGTTCCTGCGCGAGACGAAGGGCAGCTTCAAGCTGGGCATCGAGTTCGTCGGCTGGGGTCGGGAGGGGCATCGCTATTTCCACCCCTTCGGCACGCATGGCAAATCCTTCGATCTGGTCGCAGTGCATCAGCATTGGCTGGCGGCGGGCGGGGCCCAGGGGGCGACGGTGCCGTTCGACGAGCTCTCGATGGCCTGGGGCGCGGCCAGACGCGGCCGGTTCGCCGCGCCGATGGCCGACCCGCGCAGCGTCGCCTCGACCTTCGACTATGCCTATCACTTCGATGCCGGGCTCTATGCCCGCTATCTGCGCCGCTATGCCGAGGCGCGCGGCGTGGTGCGCGTCGAAGGGCGGATCGCGGGCCATGCGCTGGAGGGCCTGCGCGGTCATGTCGCCTCGGTCACGCTGGAGGATGGCCGCGTGCTGGCGGCGGACCTGTTCGTCGACTGCTCGGGCTTTCGCGGGCTGCTGATCGAGGAGGCGCTCGCCACCGGCTATGAGGACTGGACGCACTGGCTGCCCTGCGACCGCGCGGTGGCGGTGCCGTGCGTGACCGGCGGCGATGGCCTGACGCCCTATACCCGCTCGACCGCGCGCGCCGCCGGGTGGCAATGGCGCATCCCGCTCCAGCATCGCACCGGCAACGGCTATGTCTATTGCAGCCGCCATGTCTCGGACGACGAGGCGGCGGCGACGCTGATGGCCAATCTGGATGGCGAGCCGCTGGGCGATCCGCGACCGTTGCGCTTCACGACGGGGCGGCGCAAGCAATTCTGGAACCGCAACGTCGTCGCCATCGGCCTGTCGAGCGGGTTCATGGAGCCGCTCGAATCGACCAGCATCCACCTGATCCAGGCGGGCATCGCCAAGCTGCTCGCCTATTTCCCGACCCGCGCCTTCGCCCCCGCCGCGATCGAGGAATATAACCGCGTCGCGATCACCGAATATGAGCGGATCCGCGACTTCATCATCCTGCACTATAAGCTGACGCAGCGGACCGATACGCCGCTATGGCGCGACTGCGCGGCCATGCCGATCCCCGACACGCTGGCGATGAAGATCGGCCATTTCCGCGAGAGCGGGCGGCTGGTCGCGCGCGACATGGACCTGTTCGGCCCGGCAAGCTGGGCGGCGGTGCATCTGGGCCAGTTCAACATTCCCGAGGGCCGCGACCCGCTGCTCAGCTATGGCGACCCCGCACAGAGCCGCGCGTTCGTCGGCAAGCTGGCCGACGCGATCGGGCAGATGGCGGAATCGATGCCCAGCCATGCCGACTGGCTGAAGCGCATCGGGGCGACCGCGTAACGACGCGGCTTATCGCAGGAAAAAGGTCAAAGCCCCTCGCCGCCCACCCATTGCGCATGGGCGAGCCGGCGGGCGAGTTCCCAATTCTGCTGGCGCAGGTCGGGGACCGCCACGACTTCCCACAGGCCGCCGCGCGTCATCGGGCCGATGCAATAGAGCCGGTCGTCCACCCCGCCATCGGCCGCGACGACATGGCTCTGCGCATCGACCTCCAGCCCGATCCGCAGCGCATCCGGCCGGATCATGCCGCCCGCCAGCAACTGCCGGATCAGCGGTTCGCGCGAGCGGAGCAGGTCGCCCTGCGGCCCGGTGCAGTTGACGATCCGCGCCACGCGGAGCGTCTCCACCGCCCCCGCCCCGCGTGGCCGCCAATGGACCACCGCCCCCGCGCCGTCCGGCTCGACCCGCACCAGCTTGCCGCCCGCGATCGACAGCCGCCCCGCCGCGACCAGCGCATCGACCCGGTCGGCGACCGAGGGGGCGAGCCGGTGGCGGTGCACGTCCCAATAGGGGCGGACATGCCGCAGGAAGCGCGCCCGCGTCGCGCCATCGGCCGCGCCCCACATCATCTGCGTCACCGGCCGCAACGCATCCACCGCGCCGCGCCAGCCCTGTTCGGCGGCGGCGCAGCGGACATGGCGGACCAGCGCCGACAGGCTGGCGGCGGGGCGTTCGCGAAGCGGCGCGACCGGCGGGGTCTCGGCGTGACGGCGCGGCGCCAGCCCCCGGCGCGAGATGGCGACGATGCGCCCGCCAAAGCCGCTCGCGTCCAGCAGCAACGCCGCATCGATCGCGGTCAGCCCGCTGCCGACCAGCAACACCCGGTCGTCCGCGCCCAGCCCCTCGGCAATGTCGCCCGCCCAGGGGTCCTCGCGATAACAGCCCTGGTCCAGCACGGCCGGATCGATCCCCGGCGGCGTATGCGGCGGCAGATTGCCCAGCGCCAGCACCACCGCATCGGCGCCGAGCGAACCGCCCTCCGCCAGATCGAGCCGATAGCCCTGCCCCGCCCGCTCCAGCGCGGTCACCTCGCCGCTCGCCAATGTCAGCCGGGCGGGGTCCGCCGCGATCGTCTCCATCAACAGGTCGCGCAGATAGTCGCCATAGACCCGGCGCGGCACGAAGGTCTTCGCATCCCCCGCCCCGCGCGCGACCAGCCAGCGGACGAAGTGATCGGGATCGTCGCGCAGCGCGCTCATATTGCCCGCGCGGACGTTCAGCAGATGCTCGGCATGCGCCGCGCTATAGGCGACGCCGCGCGCCAACTGGTTCGCCCGCCGCTCGATCAGCGTGGCGCGCGGGCCCCCATGGCGCACCAGATTGATCGCCAGCAGCGTGCCCGCAAAGCCGCCGCCGATGATCGCGACATGGTCGATCCCCGATGTCATGACCCGGCTGTTCCTTTCCTCGTCGCGAACCGCCACCGTCTGTAATCGCATCGGCCGCGATCGCCACGCAGATTTCTGTATACGATTTTGGCCAGCACCGTTACGCTATGCGCTTTGCAGTGAATATAGGGCGGGTCGATGCGGTCGTGCTGGCGAATTTCCGGGCTTTTGGTTTCCCTTTCCCCGCTGGCCCTTGCCCTGCCCGTCGCGGCGCAGACCGCCACGACGCCCGCTGCCCCGTCGCTGTCGGTCGAAACCATTTTCGGGCCCGGCGCGGTCCGCACGCAATCGGTGCGGGAAAGCCGCTGGGGCAAGGACGGCGAAAGCTATCTCGCGCTGGAGGCGGGCCCCAAGGGCGGGCAGGACATCGTGCGCTACACGATCGCCGATGGCGCGCGGACGGTCGTGGTGCCCGCGACCGATCTGGTCCCGCCGGGCGCGACCGCGCCGCTCGACATCGACAGCTATCAATGGTCGCCCGACGACCGCTGGCTGCTGATCCAGACCAATGGCCAGCGTTTCCGCCGGACCAATGCGCTGGCCGATTACTGGCTGTTCGACCGGACGACGCGCAAGCTGCACCGGGTCGGCGGCAACCTGCCCGCCTCGACCACCCTCTATGCCAGCATCTCGCCCGACAGCCGCCGCATCGCCTATGTCCACAAGAACAACCTGTATGTCGAGCCGGTCGAGGGTGGCGCGGCGCTGGCGCTGACGAAGGACGGCGACGACTATATCGTCAACGGTTTGGCCGACTGGGTCTATGAGGAGGAATTCTCGGTCCACCGCGCCTTCGACTGGAGCCCGGATTCCAGGCGGATCGCCTTTTTCCGTTTCGACACGCGCGGCGTCGGCACGTTCGACATGATCAAGAATACCGGCGGCCAATATTCGCAGGTCATTCCGCTGCAATATCCCAAGGCGGGCACGACCAATTCGGCGGTAACGGTGGCGGCGGTCGACGTCGCGGACGGCCAGACCCGCTGGTTCAAGCTCGACGGCGACCCGCGCCAGAATTACGTGCCGCAGATGAGCTGGGCGGGCGGATCGGACGCGGTCTTCATCCAGCAGTCGAACCGGCTTCAGAACACCTACAAAGTGCTGCTCGGCGATCCGGCGACGGGCTCGGTCCGGCCGGTGATGACCGAGAAGGACGCCGCCTGGGTCGAGGCCAATGTCGCGCCCGAATGGCTGAACGGCGGGCGCCGCTTCACCTGGCTGTCCGAACGCGACGGGTGGCGGCATCTCTACACCATCGACCGGGCCAGCGGCCGCGCGAGCCTGCGCACGCCCGGCAAGTTCGACGTGGTCGAGCTGCTCAATGTCGATGAGAAGGCGGGCTATGCCTGGTTCATCGCCTCGCCCGACAATCCGACCCAGCGTTACCTCTATCGTACCACCTTGTCGGGCAGCCCGAAGGTCGAGCGGCTGACCCCCGCCGGTCAGCCGGGCACGCACAGCTACGACATCGCGCCGGGCGAGCATTGGGCGCTGCACACCGTGTCCCGCTTCGATGCGCCGCCGGTGACCGACATGCTCGACATGACGCGCCAGCAGCCGCTGCGCACGCTCGCCGCCAACGCGCCGCTGGCCAAGGTCGTCCAGGACAGCGGCCTGCCCGCCACCGAATTCTTCCGCGTCGATATCGGCGGCGGCACGCAGCTCGACGGGTGGCTGATCAAGCCGCCGGGCTTCGATCCCGCCAAGCGCTATCCGATCCTGTACTTCGTCTATGGCGAACCCTGGGGCCAGACGGTCGCGGACCGCTGGGCGGGGGCGCAGGGGCTGTGGCACCGGATGCTGGCGCAAAAGGGCTATCTGGTCGCCAGCCTCGATCCGCGCGGCACCGCCACCCCGCGCGGGCGCGACTGGCGCAAGAGCATCTATCGCCAGGTCGGCATCCTCGCCTCCGCCGATTATGCCGCGGGCGTGAAGACGATGCTGGGGACGCGGCCCTATATCGATCCCGACCGGATCGGCATCTGGGGCTGGAGCGGCGGCGGCGCGATGACGCAGAACGCGCTGTTCCGCTATCCCGACCTCTACAAGACCGGCATCGCGGTGGCCGGGCCGACCGACATGAAGCTCTATGACACCATCTATCAGGAGCGTTACATGGGGCTGCCGCAGGACAATGTGGACGGTTATAAGAATGGTTCGCCGATCACCTTCGCCGACCGGCTGAAGGGCAATCTGCTGCTGATCCACGGCACGCTGGACGACAATGTCCATTATCAGAACCAGGACCAGCTGGTGGATCGCCTGATCCACTTCAACAAGCCCTTCTCGATGATGGCCTATCCCGACCGCAGCCACGGCATCTATGAGGGCGAGAATACCAGCATCCACCTCTATTCGCTGATGACCCGCTATCTGGAGACGAACCTGCCGCCCGGCGGGCGGTGAGGCCTTCCGCGCGGAGCGGGCGCGCGGCCGATCGGGCAAAGAAGACGCCCTGATCGGTCGCAGGCCGTTCCACTTTGGGAGCGAAACATGCGCGGCTGTTCATGCAATCGTTTGTTGCAATCCCTTGCGCGGCGCGGCATGATCCGGAGCGACGCGGCAAGCCAGCGATAGACCATGGCCCATCCCCGCGTGCGAGAGGATCTCGATGACCCCGTCCACCCCCGCCGCCGGAACCATGGCCCCGATCAAACCCCGCCTTTCGCTGGTCCGCATCCTGGAGATGAATCTGGGCTTTCTGGGCCTTCAGTTCAGCTTCGGGCTGCAACAGGGCAATATGGCGCCGATCTACAGCTATCTGGGCGCGTCGGAGGCGCAGATTCCGCTGTTGCAGATGGCCGGGCCGATGACGGGCCTGCTGATCCAGCCGCTGATCGGCGCGATGAGCGACCGGACCGACAGCCGCTGGGGCCGCCGCACCCCCTATTTCCTGGTCGGCGCTGTGCTGTGCGCGCTGGGGCTGTTCTTCATGCCGCTCAGCTCGTCGCTGCTGATGGCGGTGTCGCTGCTCTGGATCCTCGACGCGGGCAACAATATCACCATGGAGCCCTACCGCGCCTATGTCTCCGACCGGCTGGACGGGTCGCAGCATAATATCGGCTTCCTGACCCAGAGCGCCTTTACCGGCCTGGCGCAGATGCTCGCCTTCCTCACCCCCTCGATCCTGGTCTGGTCGGGGATGAACCCCGATTGGGTGGACGGGCATAATATCCCCTATACGGCGCGCGTGGTCTTTATGATCGGCGCGGCGCTGTCCTTCATCACCATCGTCTGGTCGATCCGACGCGTGCCCGAATTGCCGACGAGCGAGGCGGAGCGCGCGCGCATCGCCGCCGCGCCCAAGGGGATCGGGCCGGTGCTCAAGGAGATTGGCGACGCGATCCGCGCCATGCCGATGCCGATGCGCAAGCTGGCGCTGATGAGCCTGTTCCAATGGTATGCGATGATGGCCTATTGGAACTATGTCATCTATGCGATCGGCCGCTCGGTCTATGGCACCGCCGATGCCACTTCGTCGGGCTTCCATGCCGCCGTGCTGACCAATGGCGAGGTCGCCGCCTTCTACAACGGCGTCGCCTTCGTCGCGGCCTTTGCGATGGTGCCGCTGGCCAAGCGCTGGGGCGCGGCGCCGCTCCACGCGCTGTGCCTCATTATCACCGGCATCGGCATGATCGCGATGCCCCATGTCACCAGCAAGGCGATGCTGTTCCTGCCCGCCATCGGCATCGGGCTGGGCTGGGCCAGCATGATGGGCAACCCGTACGTCATCCTGGCGGGCTCGATCCCGCCCGAGCGGACGGGCGTCTATATGGGCATCTTCAACATGATGATCGTCATTCCGATGCTGATCTTCGGCGTGACCCTGCCCCTGTTCTACCAAGACTGGCTGGGCGGCGATCCGCGCAATGTCCTGACCCTGTGCGGTGTACTGATGCTGCTGGCCGCCGTCTCCGTGTTCACGGTGCGTGCGCGGGGGCGGGACGGCCTGCCCCTGGGCGCGGTGCCGCAAGCCTGATCCCCCTCCCCCCCTTTCTGCTCCGAGGTATTATGACGATCACCCCCGCCCATTGGTCGGCCGAGGCGCTGGCCGGGATCGCCGCGCAAGACGATGCCCGCCTGCCCGTCTTCACCGCCGCCGATGTCGTGCCGATCCTGCCCGACCACGACCTGTGGGACATGTGGCAGATCGCCTATGCCGATGGTCGCACCGCCTTTCTCGGCGGGCGGAGCTGGTGGTTCTTCCTCGCCACGCCGCGCTTCGAGGATCCCGAGATGCGCCATGACGAAGCGCGCATCCGGCTGACCAGCCACGGCGCGGACGGCTGGCGCGATCACGGCGTGACCTTCCCCGACGGCTTCACGCCGGGCAGCCGTGAATGGTCGGGCTCGGCGGTGCTGGGCGAGGACGACACGACGCTGACCATGTATTTCACCGCCTCGGGACGGCGCGGCGGTCCGCGCACCTTCGAGCAGCGTTTGTTCGAGACGGTCGGCCGCTTCCTGCCCGAGGAAGGGCGCACCGAGGGCTGGAGCGAGCCGGTCGAAAGCGTCGCGGCGGACGGCCATCACTATATCGTCGCCAACCAGGCCGAACCCGAAAATGGCGGCATCAAGGGCTTTCGCGATCCTGGCTATTTCCGCGATCCGGCGGACGGGGCGGAGTATCTGCTGTTCGTCGGATCGGCGGGCTGGGTGAAACAGGATATCGACGGCGTGGTCGGCGTGGCGAAGCGCGAGGGCGACCGCTGGGCGATCCAGCCGCCGCTGATCGAATCGCTGGGCGTCAACAGCGAGCTGGAGCGGCCGCACATCATCCTGCGCGACGGCCGTTATTACTGCTTCTGGTCGACGCAGGGCAAGCGCTTTGCCCCCGGCCTGGGCGCGCCGACCGGGCTCTATGCGATGGTCGCGGAGCGGTTCGACGGGCCGTGGCGGCCGGTCAACGGCACCGGCCTGGTCGCGGGCAATCCGGTCGAGGAGCCGACCCAGGCCTATTGCTGGTGGGTAACCGGCGAAGGCGATGTCATCAGCTTCGTCGACTATTGGGGGCTGGAGGGCCGCGACGCCGGTGCCGACCCGGCGCTGCGTCGCCAGCGTTTCGGGGGCACCGCCGCGCCGTGGTTCCGCCTGGCCTTTGACGGAGACCGGGTGACGATCGCGCGCGACTGAGCCCGGTCAGGCGGAGTCGCGGGCGATCAGTTCGGGGGTTAGGATCACCGATCCGGCTTCCTGGCCCGCGATCCGCGCGAACAGCGCATCGACCATCGCCTGCGCGCCGGTCGCGACATCCTGGCGGATGGTGGTGATGCGCGGCACCGCTTGGGCCGATAGCGGCAGGTCGTCATAGCCGATCACCGGCAGCGCGTCGGGCACGGTGATCGCGCGGTCGGCCAGCACGCGCACCGCCGTCATCGCGATCATGTCGGAGGCCGCGGCGATGCCGTCGATGGGCATGGTGCCGCCGCCCTGTTCCAGCAACGCGTCGATATGCGCCGCGATCTCCCGCTCCATCAGGTCGGAGGCGAGATGGGTGGCGAGCTGGAGCAGCTGAGCATCCACTCCCGCCGCCGCGATCGCCTCCGCCACGCCGTCATGCCGCTGGCGGATTTCGGGCGCGCTGGCGTCGCCCAGAAAGGCGATGCGGCGGCACCCGCGCGCGATCAGCCGTTCGCCGACCAGCCGCCCGCCCGCGCGATTGTCGGTGCCGACCGCGACATGCACCTGATCGGGCAGCGTCACGCCCCAGGCGACCAGCGGGCGATAGCGCCGCGCCACCCGCTCGATGGCGTCATATTGGTTGGACTGGCCGATCAGCAGGACGCCGTCGACCATTCCCGAATCGACCACCCGGTCCAGCCAGTCCTCGGCATCGGGGATGATGCGCGAGAGCATCACGTCATAGCCGCTCTCGGTCAGCGCATCGGCCAGATAGCCCAGCATGGTCATGAAGAACGGGTCGGACAGATGCTGGCGACGCTCATGCCCCAGCGGCACGACGATCCCGATCACCCCGGTCCGGCGGGTCCGCAAGCGGCTGGCCATCTGGTTGGGGCGAAAGCCATGCTCGTCGGCCAGCGACTGGATGCGCCGCCGCGTCTCTTCGTTGACCAGCGCCTTGCCCGCGAGCGCACGCGACACGGTGCCTGGCGACACCCCCGCCAGCTGCGCCAGATCCGCGATCGTGCGCACGCGCCGCTCGCTTCCTCCCATCATATTCTCATTCATCTGCTAACGCTAACCGGACCGGCGTGGCGGGAACAAGCAGGCAACGGGATTTCCTGCGAATTCCTCACATAAATCAACGATATTGGGGATGATTTCCCGCCCCCGCCGGTAACGGCGCATCCCGGCGGACACCGGGATTCGCCTGTCCTCAGACCTTGTCGGTCAGTTCCGGCACGACGGTGAAGAGATCGCCGACCAGGCCGATGTCCGCCACCTGGAAGATCGGGGCATCCTCGTCCTTGTTGATCGCGACGATGACCTTGGAGTCCTTCATCCCCGCCAGATGCTGGATCGCGCCCGAGATGCCGACCGCGACATAGACTTCCGGGGCCACGATCTTGCCGGTCTGGCCGACCTGATAGTCGTTGGGGGCATAGCCCGCATCGACCGCTGCACGGCTCGCCCCGACGGCGGCACCCAGCTTGTCGGCGAGCGGATCGATCAGCGCGTGGAACTGCTCCTCCGAGCCCAGCGCGCGGCCGCCCGAGACGATGACCTTGGCGCTGGTGAGTTCGGGCCGGGCATTCTCGGCCTTCTCCGCGCCGACGAAGCGGGACTTGGCCGCGTCGCCGGTCGTGGCGATGGCCTCAACCTCGCCCGAACCGCCCTCGGCCGCTGCCTTTTCGAAGGCGGTGGTGCGGACGGTCAGGACCAGCTTGGTGTCGCTGGTCTTCACCGTGGCGATCGCGTTGCCCGCATAGATCGGCCGGGTGAAGCTGTCCCGCCCCTCGACCGACAGGATGTCCGAAATCTGCATCACGTCGATGAGGGCTGCGACACGCGGCGCGATATTCTTGCCCGTCGTGGTCGAGGGCGCGAGGAACGCGTCGTGATGGCCCATCAGCTCGGCCACCAGCGGCGCGACATTCTCGGCAAGCGCGTTGGCGTAGGCCGCATCGTCGGCGACATGGACTTTGCCGACGCCTGCGATCTTCGCGGCGGCCTGAGCCACGCCGTCGACGCCCTGCCCGGCGACGATCAGATGCACCTCGCCCAGCTTGGCCGCCGCCGTGACGGTCGCCAGCGTGGCATCCTTGACGGTCCCGCCGTCATGCTCGACCCATACCAGCGTCTTCACTTGGCCACTCCCAGTGCCTTGAGCTTTTCCACGAGTTCGTCGACCGAGCCGACCTTGACGCCCGCCTGGCGCTTGCCGGGCTCGGCGACATGGGTGATCGTCAGCCGGGGCGCGATGTCGACGCCGTAATCGGCCGCCGTCTTGGTCGCCATCGGCTTTGACTTGGCCTTCATGATGTTGGGAAGCGACGCATAGCGCGGCTCGTTGAGGCGCAGGTCGGTCGTGACGATGGCGGGCAGTGTCAGCGCCACCGTCTCGAGACCGCCATCGACCTCACGGGTGACGTTGGCCGTCTCACCCTCGATCTCGACCTTCGAGGCAAACGTGCCCTGCGCCCAGCCGAGCAGCCCCGCCAGCATCTGGCCGGTCTGGTTGTTGTCGCCGTCGATGGCCTGCTTGCCCAGGATCACGAGGCCGGGCTGTTCCTCCTCGACCACCTTCGCCAGCAGCTTGGCGACGCCCAGCGGCTCGGGCGCCTGGTCGGCAGTGATGAGGATCGCGCGGTCCGCCCCCATGGCGAGCGCGGTGCGCAGCGTGTCCGCTGCCTTGGGCTCGCCGATCGAGACGACGACCACTTCGGTCGCCGCCCCCTTCTCCTTCAGCCGGATCGCCTCTTCCACCGCGATCTCGTCGAACGGGTTCATCGACATCTTGACGTTCGCCAGATCGACGCCCGTCCCGTCCGCCTTCACCCGCGGCTTCACATTATAATCCAACACCCGCTTCACGGGCACGACGATCTTCATAACCACTCTCTCAATCAGAAGCTGAAGCGGCCGCCGATCGACGCCACGAACGCACGCGCATTCTGCACCTGGCCCGAGGTCAGGATCGGCGTCTGCACCGCCGTGCCCGCATAGGCGGCGGTACGGCGATCGATGGTCGCGTTGGCGAAGTCGATATAGCTGCCCGCCGCGTCCAGCGTGAAGCGCGGGGTCAGCTTGTACGACCCGCCGATCGAGTAGTTCCAGCGATTGGCGTCGGGCACGCGCGCGTCGCGATTGCCGTCCTGCGTCGGGGTGATGCCCCGCTGCACACCGGCACGCACCGTCAGGCGGTCATTGGCCGCATAGTCGAAGCCGCCCGCCAGCGACCAGCTGTTGCGGTAATTTTCGGGGATCGCGGTGTTGATCGGCGCACCCAGCCGGATCGCGTCGAAATCGGCCCAGGTGAAGCGCACGACCTGCGCGTTCAGCGTCAGCTTGTCGGTGGTGCGGAAACGGCCCGAGACGATGATCTGCGCAGGGGTATAGAATTCCGCCGTCGCGCCGTCGATCGTCCGGTTCTGCCCGGCGAGGGGGCCAAGCAGGCCACCCACCTCCAGGCTGCCCTTCAGCTTGTGCTTGATGTTCGACTTGTAGCTGATGCCGACCGTCGCCCAGTCATTGTGCAGCTGGACACCCGCGGTCCAGCCCAGGTCCCAGCCATCGCCCTTCAGCCGCTGATACCCGTCCGCCAGCTGCGACGACAGGTTGGGCAGCGCATTGCCCAGTTCGGCCTTGGTATATTCGACGTTGAGCGCGCCGCCGACGCGCAGCCAGTCGAGCAGCGCGATGCCGACCGAAGGCTGGATATCGATGGTCCGCAGCTCGGTCTTGAGCGCGCTGTACCGCGCCCAGCTGTTGCCGTCATATTCGGTCGTGAAGCTGTAGGGCGAGGTGACGGCCAGGCCGACCGCAACCCGGTCGTTCAGCGGGATGGCGACCGCGCCCGAGGGCACGACGCCACGATTGATCGGATCGCTCGACACCCGGTTGCCGCCGACCGGCTGGAAGGTCGTCTGGCCCGGCCGACGGATCAGCGTGCCGGTATCGACCACATCGCCCTTGGGGATGATCGCCGAGGCGCCGAGCACCGCCTCGCCGCGCTCCATCCCCGCGATCGAGGCCGGGTTCCACCACAGCGACGAGGCCCCGGTATCGGCACCCTCGCCCGAAAAGGCGCGGCCCTGCCCCCGCGTCGACTGTTCCTGAAGATAAAAGGCCTGGCCGTGCGCCGCGCCCGCAAAGGCGAAGGAGGACGACAGGATGGCAGAGGCCAGAAGCGGAGCCCTGAAGCGCTTGGTCATGATCTTATTCCCCGAATCTTGTGTTGGATGGCGACGTGGCGGATCAGCGGATGCGGGTCCAGGTCTGCGTCTTGCACAGCGGCACGAAGACGCAGCCACGCACCTTCAGCGTATCCGGCCCCTCGGGCGTCAGCTTCGCGCTATAGGTCTTGCCATCCTCGGCATTGTAGATGGTGCCGCCGCTCCAGGCCGCGCCGTCCTGTGAGAAGCCCTGCAGGATCAGCAGGTTCTTCAGCGGGCGATTGCGCAGCTTGGGATCGCGGTTGTTCTGGTCGGTCAGCGCCGGGTTGGTGCGCAGCTTTTCCGAGGTCAGGACGCGGCCGCAGACCGACGTTCCGCATTTCTGGATCTCGACCACGCCGCCGCGCGTCTGGGTCTGCCAACGGCCGATCACCGTATCGGCGTTCGCACCGGCGGCGGCCAGCGCCATGGCTGTCAGGCTCAACAACATGCCTCTTCTCCTCTCCATGCCCGATGATCCGGGCCGGACGCCGCCTTTTCACGGTCGCCCAGATTTCCCTATACGTTCATCATATGACGCATAGGATAATGCCCTATGCGTATAATGCCGACGGGCCGCAATCAAGGCCCGCCGACATCATGACCATCAAAACGCCTCCAGCTCCAGCGCCATGGTCGAGCGCTTGCCCGCCTTAATCGCCAGGAACGCCGCCGTCGCCTGCGGCAGGATGCGATCGAAGAAGAAACCGGCGGTGGCAAGCTTGGCCTTGTAGAAGCCCGCCTCGTCGCTGCCTTCGGCCAGTTTCGCGGTCGCGATCCGCGCCGACTTCAGGAAGCAATGCCCCATGCCGACCAGGCCGAGCAGGCGCAGATAGTCGGTCGCGGCGGCACCGGCTTCCTCGGGGTCCTTCATCCCCTTCTGCGCGATCATGCCGGTGCTGAGCTGGAGCGCGCCGAACGCTTGCTGCATCCCCGCCGCCCAGCCTGCGATCGCCTTGTCCTCGGACTTGACCAGCGCCTCGACCTGTTCGGACACGGCATGGAAGAAGGGGCGCATATAGCGGCCCATATGCGCGGGCATCTTGCGGCCGACGAGGTCGAGCGCCTGGACGCCGTTGGTGCCCTCATAGATCTGGGCGATGCGCGCGTCGCGAACGAACTGCTCGATGCCATGGTCGCGGATATAGCCGTGGCCGCCATGGACCTGCACCGCCATGTTGGCCGCATCGAAGGCCAGGTCGGTGAACAGCGCCTTCACGACCGGGGTCATCAGCGCGACGAAGTCCGCCGCGCGCGACTGGTCGGCCGGGTCGATGGCATGCGCCTCGGCATCCAGCGCGCGTGCCGCCCATTGGCCCAGCGCGCGGCAGCCCTCGGCATAGGCGCGCATCGTCATCAGCATCCGCCGCACGTCCGGGTGGACGATGATCGGATCGGCGGGCAGGTCGGGGCGCTTGGCCCCGCCCAGCGCGCGGCCCTGCAACCGGTCCTTCGCATAGGCGACGGCCGACTGATAGGCGATCTCGTTGATGCCGAGGCCCTGGATGCCGACCGAGACGCGCTCGGTGTTCATCATGGTGAACATGGCGGCCAGGCCCTTGTTCAGCTCGCCCACGACCCAGCCCTTGGAGTCGTTGAACTCCAGCTGGCAGGTGGCCGACGCCTTCAGGCCCATCTTGTGCTCGATCGCCGCGACGCTGACGCCGTTGGCCGGGCCGACCGAGCCGTCATCCTTGGGCAGATATTTGGGCACCAGGAACAGACTGATCCCCTTCACCCCCTTGGGCGCATCGGGCGTGCGCGCGAGGACGAGGTGGATGACATTGTCGGTCAGGTCATGGTCGCCCGCCGAGATGAAGATCTTGCCGCCGGTCAGCCGGTAGGACCCATCACCTTGCGGCTCGGCGCGGGTGCGGAGCAGGCCCAGATCGGTGCCGCAATGCGCCTCGGTCAGGCACATGGTGCCGGACCATTCGCCCGAGATCATCTTGGGGAGATAGAAGCTCTTCAGATCCTCCGAGCCATGGCCCATCAGCGCGGTGGTGGCGCCGTGCGTCAGGCCGGGATAGAGGCTGAACGACAGGTTGGTCGCGCAGATCATCTCCTCGACCAGCTTGTTCACCGCCTCGGGCAGCCCCTGCCCGCCATATTCGACCGGCGAGGCGAGCGCGGCCCAGCCACCCTCGCAGAACTGGCTATAGGCGTCCTTGAACCCGGCGGGCGTGCGGACGACGCCATTCTCCAGCTTGCACCCTTCGATGTCGCCGGTGGCGTTGAGCGGCAGCAGGACCTCCTGCGTGACGCGCGCCGCTTCTTCCAGGATGGCGTCGTACAGCTCGGGGCCGAATTCGTCCTGCCCCGCGACGGGGCCGAATTCGTCCTCCTGGAACAGCTCGTGGAGGACGAAGCGCATGTCGCGCAGCGGCGCGTTATAGACTTGCATGGGATTATCCTCTCCCGATCAATTGCGCAGCGGCTTGCCGGTTTCGAGCATATGCTCGACCCGCGCCTGGGTCCGCGCATCCTTGACGCTTTCCATGAAGGCGGCGCGTTCCAGCTTCAGCAGCTGATCCTCGCTCACCTCGTCGATGATGTCGGCCTCACCGCCGGTAACGATGTTCGCCAGACGGCCTGCCACCACCACGTCATACGGCGTGGCGACGCCCTTCTTGGCGAAGTCGGCGACCGCGCCGCTGAACGCGACCCGTCCCGCCGCACCGGGCAGGCGGAAGACCGGCTTTTCGGGCGGCTGATAGCCTTCGACCAGCGACAGCGCCTTGCTCTTGGCATCGGCCAACAGGCGGTCGCGGTTCATGGTGATGCCATCGTCCTTGCGGAGATAACCGAGGTCCTTGGCGAGCGCCGCCGAGCGCGACACCTGCGCGGTCGAGATCGTCTCGAACGCCTTCATGACGGCGGGCATGGGACCTTTCGGCATCTTCGGCGACTTGGCGAGGCGGTCGATCAGCTCGCCATTGCCGCCCCAGCCGGGGACCAGACCGACGCCGGTCTCGACCAGGCCGATATAGCTTTCGGCATGCGCCTGGATCGCATCGGCGTGGAGCAGGATCTCGCACCCGCCGCCCAGCGCCATGCCCGCCGGCGCGGCGACCACCGGGAAAGGTGCATATTTCAGCGCCTTGTAGGCCTGCTGCCCCGCGACGACCAGCTTGTCGACTTCCCCCCAGGCCGCGATGTTCACCGCGAACATGGCGAGGCCGAGATTGGCTCCGGCCGAGAAGTTGCTGCCCTCATTATAGATGACCAGCGCCTTATACTGGCTCTTCACCAGCGCGATGGCCTTTTGCAGGAGCGACAGTACCTGCTCGTCGAGCGCGTTCATCTTGCCGGTGAACTCGAACACGACGACGCCGTCGCCGACATCCCAGGCCGCCGCCGAACCATTCTTGAGCAAGGGCTCGGAGCGCAGCTTGATGTCCTCGAGCAGCAGCACGCCCTCGGCGCGAACGACATCTTCATAGTCGCCGCTGAGCGTCAGATATTGCCGCTTGCCATCGACCACGCGGTAGAAGGGACGGTCGCCCGCCGTCTCCAGCAGCGCGGGCACCGGCTTGCCCTCGGCGCGCAGCCGCTCGGCCAGCTTGCCCGGCCCCAGGCGGTCGATTAGCTCGAACGGGCCGAACTTCCAATTATAGCCCAGCTTCATCGCGTCATCGATCGCGACCACATCGTCCGCCGCCTCGCCGACCAGACCGGCGGCATAGGACAGGACGGGCCCCAGGATCGCCCAGGCATAATCGCCGACCTTGCCCGGCGTCGCGACCAGCGCGGCCAAATCCTTTTCGGCGCGGCCGGGCAGACGCTCGGGCTTTTTCTCGGCGCGATATTCGCCGGTCTTCAGGTCGATCGCCTGCTTGGCCTTGGTGCCGTCGGGCTTGCGATCAAGGCGGTAGAAGCCGCCCTTGCCCTTACGACCCGTGAACCCTTCCGCGATCATTTTGTCGACCAGCGGTAGCGGACGGATCGTGTCGAAATAGGCGTCGCCTTCCGGCAGGGTCGAGGACAGCGACTTGGCGAGCAGCGGCATCAAGTCGATGCCGACCAGATCAATCAGCCCGAAAATGCCGGTCTTGGGCACGCCCATCGGACGGCCACCAATCTGGTCGGCCTCTTCGACCGTCAGACCCTGATCCATCGCCGCATTGATCGCGACCGCCAGCCAATAGGTGCCGATGCGGTTGGCGATGAAGCCCGGCGTGTCCTTGGCGCGGACGATCCGCTTGCCCATGCGGTGATCGACGAACTGCTCGACCTTGGCCGCAACACCGGCATCGGTATGCTCGGAGGTGACGATCTCGATCAGCCGCATATAGCGCGGCGGGTTGAAGAAATGGGTGATGAGGAAGTCGCGCTTGAACTGCTCCGACCGCCCCTCGACCAGATGGCCGAGCGGGATGGTCGAGGTATTGGACGACACCGCCGTCCCCGGCCGCTTCAATTCCTCCAGCCGGGCATAGAGCGCCTGCTTGATGTCTAGCCGCTCGACCACCGCCTCGACAATCCAGTCGCATTCGGCAACCTTGTCGAGATGATCCTCGATATTGCCCGTTTCGACCAGCTTGGCGGCGGCGGGCGACATGAAGGGCGCGGGCTCGGTCTTGAGCATCTTGGCGACCGCCCCCTTGGCGACGGCGTCGCGGTCGGTGCCGTCCTTGGGCACGATGTCGAGCAGCAGGACGGGCACACCGGCATTGGCGACTTGCGCCGCGATGCCAGCCCCCATCACGCCTGCGCCGATCACGCAAACCTTGTTGATCATGTCAGCCATCATGCGCGCTCCAAAACGGTCGCGATGCCCTGCCCGCCGCCGATGCACTGGGTGGCGAGCGCGTACTGGCCGCCATCGCGCGCCAGCAACGCCGCCGCCTTGCCGACAATACGCGCGCCGGTCGCGCCCAGCGGATGACCGATCGCGATCGCGCCGCCGTCCTTGTTGATCGTCTCTTGCCTAAGGCCCAGGTCGCGGATGCAGGCGATCGCCTGGCTGGCAAAGGCCTCGTTGATCTCGACCACATCGAGGTCGCCCGCCGAGATGCCCGCGCGCTCCAGCGCCTTTTTGGACGAGCCGATCGGCCCCAGGCCCATCGTCTCGGGCTCGCAACCCGAAATGCCGACCGCCTTGATCCGGGCGAGGATCTTCAGGCCGTGGCGATTGGCGAACTCCTCCGACGTGACCAGCACGGCCGCCGCACCATCGGTCAGCGGCGAGGCGGTGCCCGCCGTGACGGTGCCGTCCTTGTCGAAGGCGGGCTTCAGGCCAGACAGTACCTCTTCGGTCGTGTCGGGACGGATCAGGCCGTCCTCGGTCACGTCGCCGGCCTTGGTATGGATCGGCACGATCTCATCGGCGAGCCGCCCGGCGGTACGTGCCTCGGCGGCCTTTTTCTGGCTGGCGACCGCGAACTTCTCCTGCTCGGCGCGAGTGATCTGATACTTGGTCGCGACATTCTCGGCGGTCTGGCCCATGCCCATATAGGCGCCGGGCCGCGCGGCGGCGAGTTCGGGGTTGGGCAGCGGATTGTAACCGCCCATCGGCACCCGGCTCATCGACTCGATACCGGCGCAGATGAACGCCTCGCCCGCGCCGATCTGGATCTGGCCCATGGCGATATGGATGGCCGACATGGACGATCCGCAGAAGCGGTTCACCGTCATGCCGCCGACCGACAGCGGCAGGTCCGCAAGCAGGCCGATCAGCCGCGCGACGTTCATCCCCTGCTCGCCTTCCGGGAAGGCGCAGCCCAGGATGATGTCCTCGATCTCGGAAGCATCGACGCCGGTCCGCTCGATCAGGCCGCGAATCACCTGTGCGGTCAGGTCATCGGGACGAACCCGTGCGAGCGCGCCCTTGCCAGCCTGGGTGAAGGGAGAGCGGGCATAGCCTGCGATCACGATGTTGGTCATCCAATCCTCTCTTTATGGGCTTGCGGCCTAACGTTAAGGTGCGTTACCTACCCTATACGTCAAGACAATAAGCAACTCGACCGCAATCGACAACCGGGTATGGTCGAAAAAAGATATAGGAGAGCGACGCGATGACGGCAGGAGCCATCGGGGAAACCACGACAGGCGGTGTACCGGGTCAGGCGGCGGGACGTCCCCTGGTCTTCGAGCCGCGGCTGCTGACTGACATGTTCGAGACCACGGTACGGCGGCACGGGGATCGCCCCGCCATCGACTTCATGGGCCGAATCACCCGCTATGACGAACTGGGCGCGATGGTCGACAAGGCCGCCGCCGGGCTCCAGGCGCTGGGGGTGAAGCAGGGCACCCGCGTCGCGCTCTGCCTGCCCAACATCATCTATTACCCCGTCCTCTATTTCGCGACGCTGAAGGCGGGGGGCATCGTCGTCAACGTCAACCCGCTCTATGTCGAGCGCGAGCTGTGCCATTTGCTGGAGGATTCGGGCGCGGAGATCATCGCGACCTGCGACATTCCCGACATTTACGGCCGCGTCTCCCATGTCGCCGAGAAGCTGGGTCTGCGCCACGTCATTGCCTGTCCCGTGGCCGACGCGCTGCCGACGATCAAGGGGCTGGCCTATCGCCTCCTCAAGCGGTCGATGATCGCCGCTCCCGGCCCCTCGCCCCGCCATTTGAGCTTCGCGCAGATGATGAAGCGCGGCGGCACCCTGGCCCCGGTATCGGCCAGGCCCGACGATGTGGCGGTGCTGCAATATACCGGCGGCACCACCGGCAGCCCCAAGGCGGCGATGCTGTCGCACGCCAACCTGATCGCCAATGCCGATGCGATGGTCATCCACACCGGCGGCGAGGAGATGATCGGCGAGGAGCGTATCCTGGGTGTCCTGCCCCTCTTCCACGTCTTTGCGCTGACCACGGTGCTCAGCTTCGCGATCCGGGTCGGCGCGGAGATGATCCTGCTCCCCCGGTTCGAACTGGACCAGGTGCTCAAGACCATCGCGCGCAGCAAGCCGACCTATTTCCCGGCCGTCCCCACCATCTACAACGCGATCGCGGGCGTGGCCGAGGCGCGCAAGGTCGACCTGTCGGCGATCAAGGCGTGCATCTCGGGCGGCGCCCCGCTGCCCGCCGAGGTGCGCGTGGCATTCGAGACCACGACCGGAGGCAAGCTGGTCGAGGGCTATGGCCTGTCGGAAGCGTCGCCGATCATCACCTGCAACCCGATCCTGGGCGAGAACAAGGGCGGATCGGCGGGGCTGCCCTTCCCCGGCACGATCATCGAGATCCGCGACCGCGACAATCCCGACCGGCTGATGCCGCCGGGCGAGGTCGGCGAGATCTGCGCGCGGGGTCCGCAGGTCATGTCCGGCTATTGGAACAAGCCCACCGAGAGCGAACAGGTCTTCATCCATGGCGCGCTGCGCACCGGCGATGTCGGCTATCTGGACGAGGACGGCTATCTGTTCATCGTCGACCGGATCAAGGACGTGATCCTGTGCGGCGGCTATAACGTCTATCCCCGCATGATCGAGGAGGCGCTGTACGAGCATCCCGCCGTCGCCGAGGCGGTGGTGATCGGCATCCCCGACCCCTATCGCGGCCAGTCGCCCAAGGCCTTTGTCAAGCTGGCCGCCGATCATCACGCGACGCCCGAGGAACTGCGTGTGTTCCTTCAGGACAAGGTCAGCAAGATCGAGCTTCCCCGTGAAGTCGAAATCCGCGAAAGCCTGCCCAAGACCCTGATCGGCAAATTGTCGAAAAAGGAACTGGTCGAGGAAGAATTGGCGAAGGCGGCGGCGGCGCGGCCGGTGGGGGAACAGGCGAAGTGACGGATACGGAGGAGTTGCGCGGCATCCAGGATGTCGCCAACAGCCTGGGGGTGACGACGCGCACGTTGCGCTTCTACGAGGATCGCGGGCTGATCGAGCCGCGACGGGTGGGCACCGCGCGTGTCTATTCCAAGCGGGAGACGGCGCGGATGCAGCTGATCCTGCGCGGCAAGCGGTTAGGCTTCTCACTGCGCGAGATCGAGGAGTTCCTGCGGCTATACGATGCCGATCCTCAGCATGTCGAACAGATGCGCGCGCTGGCCGAGCGATGCCATGCACGGATCGGCGAACTCCGCCAGCAGATGACCGCGCTGGTCCAGACGGTCGACGAACTGGAGACGATCGAACGCGAGGCACGCGAACGGATCGCAAAGGCGGGGGCGTAAACCAATCCTCCCCAAGCTCGCTTGGGGAGGGGGACCGTCGCGACAGCGATGGTGGAGGGGCGAGACGGACCGGCAAGGCCCCTCCACCACGCCCTATGGGCGCGGTCCCCCTCCCCATCTGACGATGGGGAGGATTTAGAGCCGACCGACATTCAGCGATGCTTTTCCCTCCCTCGCCCCTCGCAGAGGAGAGAGGGGAAGAAGCTATCCTGAATATGGGTTCGCCTTAGGACGACGCCCGCCAGCCCAGACCCAGCGCCTTTTGCAGCGCCACATAGTCGTTGGTCAGCCCGGCCACCGCCTGCGACAGCGACTGGTCGGCGGACACGCGCTGGCGCTCGGCATCCAGCGTGTCGATCAGGGTCGCGGTGCCCGCGCGGTAACGCTGCTGCATCAGCATCGCCGAGCGATCCGCCGACGCCTTGGCCCGCGCCAGCGTCGCCACCGTGTTGCGCCGCGCGCGGAAGCGCGACAACGCGTCCTCGGCATCCCGCAGCGCCGACAGAACCACGCCGCGATACTGCGCCTCCGCCTCGTCGCGCGCGCCCTCCGCCTGGCCGACACGGGCATTGGCGCGACCGAAGTTCAGCACATTCCATTGCAGCATCGGCGCGCCCAGCGTCACCAGATTGTCGAGATCGGTCAGCGCGTCGAGCGAGGTGCCGCCGATGCCGATGATCCCCATCAGGTTGAGCCGCGGGAATTTCGCCGCCTCCGCCACGCCGATCCGCGCGGTCTGCGCCGCCAGGTTGCGCTCGGCGGCGCGGATGTCGGGGCGACGCTGGAGCAGCGCGGTCGGATCGCCCACCGCGACCTGCGCGGGCGGCAGCGGCACCTTGCCCGGCTGGCCCAGTCGCTGGTCGAGCGTGCCGGGCGCCTCGCCGATCAGGATCGCCAGCGCGTTGAGATAGGTCTCGACCGAGGCCGAGAGCGGCAGGATCTGCGCATCGGTGCTCTCGACCTGGTTGCGCAGCCGCTCGACCTCCAACTGTGACGCAGCACCGTTGTTGAACCGCTGAAGCGTCAGGTTCAGCGTGTCGCGCTGCATCCGCGACGCATCGCGCGCCAGGATCAGCCGCTGCTGCGCGTCGCGAAGCCCGATATAGGCCTGGGCGACATCAGCGCTCAGTGAGACCTGCGCATCGGCGACATTGGCCTCCGCCGCCGCGGCGCTGGCGCGCGCGGCCTCCACGGTGCGACGACGGCCGCCGAACAGGTCGATCTCCCAGCTGGCGTCGAAACCCAGATTGAAGAAGTCGACGCTGGTCCCGCCGCCCGAGCCGCCCGACGCATTGCCGTTCGCGCCGCCCTGCTCTCCCCCGCCACCCAGGTTCAGCGTGGGCAGATCGGCGTGGAGATAGGTCGCGCTGGCATTGGCGTTGGGCGCCTGATTGGCGCGCTCCAGCCGCAGCGCCGAACGCGCCTGCTTCAACCGCGCCTGGGCGACGGCGACATTGGGATTGGACGCCAGCGCCTGCTCTTCCAGCCAGGTCAGCATCGGATCGTTCAACGTCGTCCACCAGTCGGCCACCGCAGGCGCGGTCGTCGCCAGCGTGGTGTCGGCGCGGACGAACCCGGCGGGCGGCGTCGCGGCGGAGCCGATGGCCTTGGGCGGCCCGGCATAGTTCGGCCCGACGGTGCAGGCCCCCAGCAGAAGAAGCGGGATCAGGGAAAGCTGCTTGCGCATCACGGGCCTCAATGCATCGCCACGGGGCCGCCCTTGGGCAGCGGACGAAGGAACAGGACAAGCGGCATCACCATCAGGATACCGACGCACAGGATGAAGAACAGGTCGTTATAGGTCATCACCAACGCCTGTTGCTGGATGGTGCTGCCGATCATGCGATAGGCCGCCTCGCTGCTGCCGAACTGGCGGGTCAGGCCGGACAGCCAGTCCTCCACGGCTTGCGAATTGGCCGACAGCGACTCCTCCAGCCGTTGCTGGTGCAGGAAGCTGCGCTGGTCCTGCACGGTTGCGATCCCGGCGAGCGCGAACGATCCGCCCAGGTTGCGCGCCGCGCTGAACAGCCCGGCGGCATCCCCGGCCTGCGACGGCGGCACCGACGAGATCGCCGCCTGGTTCAGGAACAACATGCCCAGGATCGTGCCGACCCCGCGCAACAGCTGCGAGTCCGTGAACGAGCCGCCGGTCGAATCCGCCGTCAGCACGGTGTCGATCCCCGCGCTCAGCGCCATGATGCCCAGCCCCAGCCCCACCGCGATGCGGATATCGACCTTCTTGATGAGGATCGGGGTGAAGGGCATCATCAACAGGCTGGGGATGCCGCTGAGCAGCACGACCTTGCCCGCCTGGAACGCGTTGTATCCGGCGATCGAGGCCAGGAACTGCGGGATCACATAGGAGGTGCCGTACAGCACCATGCCCAGCACGATGCCCATGATGACCACGCTGCCGAACTGGCGGTCGAGGAGCAACTTCAGGCGGATGACCGGCCGCGAGGCGACGAACTGGCCCGCGAACAACAGCGCGAAGCCGAAGATCGACAGGATGGTCAGCTCGATGATCTCGCGCGACTCGAACCATTGCTCGCGCTGCCCCTCTTCCAGAACGACCGTCAGCCCGCCCAGCCCCAGCGCCAGCCCCGCAATGCCCAACCAGTCGGCCTTGGCCAGCTCGGACAGATGCGGCTTCTGGTGCGGCAGGCCGACGAGGAGCAGCGTGACGAGCACCGCACCGACCGGCAGGTTCAGGAAGAAGGCATAGTGCCAGCTGATATTCTCCGTCAGCCAGCCGCCGATCAGCGGCCCCATCACGGGCCCCAGAATGGCGGTGACGCCGAAAAAGGCGGTGCCGATCGGCTGTTGCTCGCGCGGCAGACGGGTGGCGATGATGGTCAGCGCGGTCGGGATCAGCGCGCCGCCGGTGATCCCCTGCCCCGCGCGCCCGATGATCATCATCGTCAGGTTGGTCGACAGCCCGCACACCACCGAGAAGCCGGTGAACAGGATCGAGGCGATCAGCAGGAAGGTGCGAAGCCCCAGCAACCGCTCCAGCCAGGCGGACAGCGGGATGATGATGATCTCGGCGACCAGATAGGAGGTCGCGATCCACGTCCCCTCGGTGCCGCTGGCGCCGATCTCGCCCTGGATGGTGGGCAGCGCCGAGTTGACGATCGAGATGTCGAGCGTCGCCATCAGCGCGCCGATGCTGCCCGCCGCGACGGCGAGCCAGGCGGTCAGGTCGGCCTTGGCCGGTGTGCCGCCCGGCTGGGCGACCGATCCGGCCTTGGCCCCCGTCGGGGCGGCGGCGGCGCTCACCGGCGCTGCGCCCCCTCCCGCGCCTCGTTATGCTGGTCCTGCTGCTCGGCGATGCGCTTCAGCGCGCCCTTGGCCGAGCGGGTGTCGACCGTGACGTCGACCGACATGCCCGGCACCATCAGCGCGCGGGTCTGATCGTCGGCGTCGACCGCGATGCGGACCGGCACGCGCTGCACGATCTTGGTGAAGTTGCCGGTCGCGTTCTGCGGCGGCAGCAGCGAGAATTGCGCGCCGGTGCCCGGTGCCACGCTTTCGACATGGCCCTTGATCTCGACGCCCGGCAGCGCATCGACCTCGATCTTCACCGGCTGGCCGGGACGCATCAGGCCCAGCTGCGTCTCCTTGAAGTTCGCGCTGATATAGAGCTGGCTGACCGGCACGATCGACATGGTGCGCGTGCCCGCCTGGACGAACTGGCCGACGCGCACCGTCTTGTTGCCGACACGCCCCGCGATCGAGGCACGGATCATCGTCGAGCCGAGATTGACCTCGGCGGCGTCGAGCTGCGCCCGGGCGGCCTCGCCCTGCGAACGGGCCTGCTGGACCTGCGCGTTCAGCGTGCCGATGCGGCGACGCGACGCGGACAGCGCGGCATTGGCCGCCGCGACCTTGGCATTGGCCTGACGCGCCTGGTTCTGGAGTTGCGACAGGCGCTCGCGGCTTTCCGCGCCCGATGCGGCGAGCGGGGTGTAGCGGACGACCTCGGCCTGGGCGAAGGCGGCATCGCTCTGCGCGGCGCGGAGATCGGCCTCGGAGCGGTCGATCGCGGCCTGCTGCTCGCGGATCTGCGCCTGGACGCCCTGCGCATTGGCCTGGGCGACGCCGATCTGCGCCTCGATCTGCGCGGTCTGGGCGCGATAGTCGCGCGTGTCGATCTGGAGCAGCGGCTGGCCCGCCTGGACGTTCTGGTTCTCGCCGACGAACACCTTGTCGACATAGCCCGAGACCTTGGGCGCGACGGTGACGGCATCCGCCTGGATATAGGCGTCGTTGGTCGACTGCATATACTGGCCGACGCTCTTGTAATTCGCATACCAGAACACGCCGCCGATCACCGCGACCGCCGCGACGACGAGCAGGATGACACGGATGCGCCGCTTCTTGGCGGGGGAGGCCGGTGCCTTGTTGTCGTCATCGGGGGTCGTATCGGCGGCGTTTGCGCCCTGCCCCTCATTCACTTGGTTAGCATCGGCCATGCCGGGCCCCCTGTCGATGGAATCAATGGAACTTGGCAGTGTATTTGGACGCACTTGCAGCATAAGGCAAGACCATTTATTGAGCTACCTCATAATATGGTTGACCGTGACTCTCTCATGCTTCGCTACGGCCGCATCTATATGCGGCTTCACCGGTTGCTGGACCGCCGCATGGCGGCGCAGGGCGCATCGCTCGCGCGGACCAAGATGCTGCTGTTCATCGCGAACAACGCGCCGGTGCGCGCCGCCGACATCGCCGAATGCTTCAGCCTGGCACCGCGCACCGTGACCCAGGCGGTGGATACAATGGAGCGGGACGGGCTGCTCGTCCGCATCCCGGACCCGGACGACCGGCGGGCCAAGCGGCTTGCCATCACCGAGAGCGGGCTTCAGGTCATCCGCCAGACCGAACCGCTGCGTCGCGAACTGACCGGCCTGGCGCTCCACAGCCTGACCGACGAGGAAGTGGGGCAGCTGAGCGTCATTCTCGACAAGCTGGACCAGGCGGTCGGGGCGGAGATCGACGCCCTGCCCACCGGGTCGTCCGCCGGGTCGTCCGCCGCGTTGCCGTCGCAGGACTGAACGCCGCGTCGCCTCGACCACCCTTACCCTCCGATGGCCTTCCTCAGCGCGGTTCGGAATAGAAGCGCAGCGCGGGCGGCGGATCGCTCGGCCGTTCCCCTTGCGCCGCACGATGCGCCGCGCGGACCGCCGCGGCCAGGCTGCCCGGCCGAAACGGCTTGGCGATGCAGCCGATCACCAGCGGATGGCCGCCGCGTTCCGGGCAGTTGCCGCTCAGGAAGATGCTGGGAATGCCACGCTCGGCCAGTAGCTGCGCGGCGGTCAGCCCGCTGTCGCCGTCCGCCAGCTTGACGTCGCACAGGACCAGGTCGGGCCGCTGCGCATCGGCCAGTTCCAGCGCCGCCGACACGGTGTCCGCGATGCCGATCACATTGTGACCGTGCAGGGTCAGCGCATCCTCGACGAGCATCGCGACCAGCGCCTCGTCCTCGATGATCAGCAGGTCGAGACCATCGGCATCGAATGCGGAATTATCGGATACCAGTCCCGTATTCGCCACCGTCATGCGGCATGACCAAGATCAGGCACCCATCATCCTCGTTCGTCAGCGTCGCGCGCAACTGATGGCAAAGCCGTGCGACCAGTCGATGACGTTCGACAAGATCGACATGGCGTCCCCATCCGGGCCCCTGAAACGCAATGCGCAGCATTTCGTTCCCGCCCGCCCGAAATGGATGCATCGCGATATGCGGGACCGCCGCCCCGCCTTCCAGCAGCGTGTCGAGCAGCAGCGCCGCCGCCACCGCCCGCTCGATCGGCACCGGGACGGGGCCCTCCGCCGCGACCGCGCCCTCCGCCGCGTCGCCGCGCAACTGCGCGATCACGTCGCCGAACAAGGCCGCCAGGTCGACCAGCCCCGGCTCGGCGGTGGCGTAGAGCGGGCGATGCGCGCTCGCCAGCACCTGCAACCGCTCGGCGGCGCGCGACAGGGCGGCGCGGGTCGCGGTGTCGCTGGCCGAGCGGACCTCGTGCGACACCAGCCCGATCGCGACCTGCAAGGCGTTGCGAACCCGGTGGTTCAGCTCGTCGAGCAACCGCGCCTGGGTCTCGATCCCGTGCCGCAGCGCCTCCTCGATCCGCAAGCGGTGCTGCGCCAGCGCGACATAATGGCACAACAGCGTCAAGAGCCGCCGCTCATCCTCGCCGAACGGCCGGGCCGCGCGCCGACCGAAGCCCAGCGTGCCGAGCAGCTGATCGCCATGGAGCAGCGGCATGCACAGATAGACATCGATCCCCAGCGAACGGACGAAGGACGTCCGCACCTCGCCGCTTTCCTGTATGTCGGTCAGGTGCAGCGCCCGGCGCTCGCGCATCGCCTGCCCGCAGGCGGACTGGGTCATGTCCAGCGACGCCGCCTCGGTGCGTTGCGCGCGCGACAGGCCGCCCGACGCCTCCAGCCGGACGGAGCGATCGTCGCGGCGGAAATTGAAATAGACGTCGAGATCCAGCTCGTCGCGGATCAGGGCGAACAGCGCATCGATCATCGCCGCGGGATCGTCGGCGGCCATCAGGCGGTCGGTGGCGGCGGCCACCAGCGCCAGATAGCGGCGCGCCACGTCCGGATTGGCGGTTACCGATCCGATCGCGTCGTCGGGCAAGGTCAGGGACGCACGGGATGACGGGGAGAGAGCCACGTCTTTCAGATAGCCTTACCGGCCGCCGCCTCCAAGGGGCTAGGTGGCCGTGATGGGTTAAACCTCGGGCGGGAACGGGCGGAAACGCGGCACCGCCCGCTCCCGCCCGCGCCCTGGTCGGATCAGCGCGCCATCGCCGCCGACTGGTCGAGCGGCACGACCGGCAGCCAGACCCGGCTGGGATTGGCACCGCCGCGTTCCAGCGTGATCGTCGCCTTCCGGTAATCGCCCGCCTTGGCCGTGAAGATATTGGGCACGAAGGTCTGGGGATTGCGGTCGTAGAGCGGGAACAGGCTGGACTGGACCTGGATCATGATCCGGTGCCCCGGCTGGAACACATGGTTCACGGTCGGCAGGCGGAACTTATATTCCTGCACCTTGCCCGCCGGGATCGCGGTCGGGTTGGAGAAGCTGTTGCGATAGCGGCCCCGGAAGATGTCGAGGCTGATCGGCAGCTCATAGCCGCCCATCTTGGGGTCGATCGCATCCTCGGGCGGGAAGACGTCGATGACCTTCACCACGAAGTCGCCGTCGGTGCCGGTCGTGCGCGCGAACAGGTCGGCGATCGGCGCGCCCGACACGCGCACCGGCTTGGTCAGGACCGGCCCGGTATAGGTGACGACGTCGGTCCGGCCATCGGCGTGACGCTGGTCGCTGACCAGCCAGTCGCCCCAGCGGCCATCGTTGAAATTGACCGGCCGCGACAGATGCGGAACCGGATTGGCGGGGTCGGAGACATAGGAATCCTCCCCGCTGCCCGGCTTGTCGAAGCTCAGCCCCTTGTCGTCCGCCAGATAGAGCGGGGTCAGCGGCGCGTCGCACCCGCTCTGACAGGCCAGCGGCCAGCGGGTCAGCCTGTCCCAATGGTTTTCGCCGGTATTGTAGATGGCGGCGCTGGGCAGGTTGGCGGGCGCGCCGTCCTTCAGATACTGGTTGAACAGCGGCAGGACCATATCTTCGCGGAACTGCTTGGCGGTGTCGCCATTCCACTGGAACGGCCCCAGGCTGGTGCCGGTGCGGTTGATCTGGCTGTGCCGCCACGGGCCCATCACCAGGAAGTTGTTGCCCAGCTTGCCCTTGGCCTTCAGCGCCTCCCACGAGGTGATCGCGCCGTACATGTCCTCCTGGTCCCACAGCCCCTGTTCCCAGATGGTCGGCACGTTGGAGGGGTTCGCGGCCAGCAGCTTGTCGAGCGCCTGGCCCTGCCAGTAGAAGTCATAGGCGGGATGCTGGACGATCCGCTGCCAGAAGGGCAGCTGGTCATAGCCGGACTTCCTGGCCCAGTCGTTCGCCGAGCCATGGCGGAAATTCTCGTAATCGTCGTAACCGCCGCTCGACGGCGCCTTGCCTTCGCCCTTGTAGCCGGTCTGCGATCCGATCCAGCTGATATTGGCGAAGCGGAAGGCCCCGTAATGGAACCAGTCGTCCCCCATCCAGCCGTCGATCATCGGGCTTTCCGGCGCGGCGACCTTCAGCGCGGGGTGCGGATGGAGCAGCGCCATGACGACGGTGAAGCCCTCGTACGAGGACCCGATCATCCCGACCCGGCCATTGGACTGGGGCAGGTTCGCCTTGTTCACCAGCCAGTCGATCGTGTCATAGGCGTCGGTCGTGTGATCAACCTTGGTCGCGTTCAGCGGGCCGATGACCGGACGGGTCACGACATATTCGCCCTCCGAGCCATATTTGCCGCGAATGTCCTGATAGACGCGGATATAGCCCGCCTTGACGAACTCCTCGTCGGCCAGCGGCAGCGCCTCGATCATCCTGGTGCTGTCCGACCGCTTGGCGCGGCCGGCGGCGTTATAGGGGGTGCGGGTCAGCACGATCGGCGCGTTCACCGCGCCCTTGGGTATCACGATGACGGTGTAGAGCTTCACGCCGTCGCGCATCGGGATCATCACCTCGCGCTTGATGTAATCGCGCTCGGCGACGTCGGTCGGCGGGGTGAAATGGGCGGGAATGTCGCTGACCGTGGAGTCGGTCACGACCTGGACGGGCGTGGAGGCGGCGGGGGTCTGCTGGGCCGAGGCCGGGGACAGGATCGCGAGCGCGCTCGCGGCAAGCAGGCAGGTGCGGAAGGTCATGGAAGAAACGGATCCCCCTCTGGATCGGTTGATGCGCCATCGTGCCGCGACGGAAGCGTCAGGGCAACTGTCCGGTTATCTATGGTACATTATATCATTGGCGTGCAAGGGCCCCGCGTGCCGCGCCGCTTTCCTTTCGACGCCCCGCCCCATAGACTAGTCAGACATGTGCCGGGATCGGCGCGCGGACATCGGCCCGGAAGGAAGCAGCCAAGTGACGATATTGAAGCGACGCGGGCCCGCCCACAGCGCGCTGGCCCGCGACATCGGCGTCGCCATCGTGACCGGCCGGATCGCCGCCGGATCGACCCTGCCGGGCGAGGTCGAGATCGCCGAGCAGCGCGGCATGTCGCGCTCGGTCGTGCGCGAGGCGCTGCGCATGCTGTCGGCCAAGGGGCTGGTGGTCAGCAAGCCCAAGGCGGGGACGCGGGTCCGCGAGCGGCTGGAGTGGAACCTGCTCGACCCCGAACTGCTCGCCTGGATGTTCGAGGGCGAACCGCCCGCGGGCTTCGTCCAGAGCCTGTTCCAGCTTCGCCTGATCGTCGAGCCCGCCGCCGCCGAGCTGGCCGCGCTGAAGCGCGATACCCGGCAATTGTCGCGCATGGGTGCCGCGCTGGAGGCGATGGGCGAGCATGGCCTGCACACCGAACAGGGGCGCGCCGCCGACCAGCAGTTCCACAACATCATCCTCGAGGCGACCGGCAACGAACTGCTCATCAGCCTGTCGGGCAGCATCGGCGCGGCGGTCCGCTGGACGACGCTCTACAAGCATCGCAGCGCCAAGTTGCCACGCGATTCCATGCCCGAGCATCGCCAACTCTTCGCCGCCATCGCCGAGTCCGACGCGGCGGCGGCCCGCGCCGCGACGATCGTGCTGGTCGAACAGGCCCGCGAGGATACCGAACGCGCGCTGGCGCGGTGACCCGCCTGTTCCACATCGAAACGCCTGACACAGCGGACCCTCGCGAAACCTTTTGAAAAGCTGTCCGCGGCTAGGCATGGCTCGGCCAGCAAATTGTAACGACGGTGATATGAAAAAGGTTCTTCTCGGCGCGATGGCGGCTATCGCCACCCTTTCCGCGGCGGCTCCTGCGTCCGCCGGGGTCAGCTCGACCTCGTATCTCGTGCCGCCCGTCTATGCGCGCGACACGACGGTGATCGATTTCACCAACGGCATTCCGTCGGGCTTCTCGCTGAACGGCGGCACGGTCCTGAACGACTCGACCAGCACGGGCGCCTATAAGGGCGCGATCCAGCCGTCCGGCGGCAGCGGCAACTATCTGGCCGTCGGCGCGACCAACGGCACGGTCGCCGAGCTGAAGGGCACCGGCTCGACCGGCTGGGGCGCGGTCAGCTTCCTGTGGGGCACGATCGACTGGTTCAACTCGTTCGACGTGCTCGACACGATGGGCAAGACGATCGCGACGATCACCGGCAACGACATCACCGATAATATCTGGAAGACATGGACCGGCAGCGACAACAACCGCTACGTTACCTATACGGTCGATCCCAACTCCGGGCGCCAGATCGGTGGCCTGCGCTTCACCTCGCCGACCGACTCTTTCGAGATCGACAATATTGCTTTCTCGCGCCCGACCTCGGTTCCCGAACCCGGCACGATCGCGCTGTTCGCGCTCGCCGTCCTGGGCCTGGGCATGCTGCGCGCGCGCAAGCTGAAGGCGCAACCGCTGGCGCTGTGATCCGCGCCTGACAGGATCGAAAATGGAGGCGAGGACCGTCAAGGTCCTCGCCTTTTTTCGTCATTCCGCCTCGAACACGAAGGCGGTGCCGACGAAGTCGCCCTTGAGCGGCGCGCGCAGTCCCCGGTTCATCCAATAGGCGCCTGACGCGCGCGCGGGCACGCCCGTCGGGCGGGCGGCGCCGTCGAGCATCCGCACCCGATAGACCCGCGCCGGGTCCAGCCCCTGCGCATGGATCGCGGCCGGATTGTCGCGCCACATCGACGAGTGGAGCATCTGGAACAGCACCGCCTGCCGCTTGTCCTGCCCGACATACAGGGTCGCGGCGGTCGCATTGTCGCCGGTCGGGGACTCCAGCCGATAGAGCGCGCCGCGCTGCACCGTCTCGCGGATCGTCTTGTACGCCGCCACCCATTTGCGCGCGGTGGCGAAGTCGCCCTCCCCCCATTTGTCGAGATTGGCGCCGATCCCCAGCCCGCCCTGCATCGAGGACAGGAAGCGATAGTCGAGGCTGGTGACGCGGGTATTCGCCCAATTGGGGCTGTCGGTGACCCAGGCCATCATCACCGCCACCGGATAGGCGCGGGTAAAGCCGTCCTGGATGGTCAGCCGGTCGGCGGGATCGGTATTGTCCGAAGGCCAGACCTCGTCGGTCAGCCCGATCATCCCCAGATCGACCCGGCCGCCGCCGCCCGAACAGGCCTCGATCTCCAGCTTCGGATGCCGCCGCCGCAGTTCGGACAGGATGAAATACAGGTTGCGGACATAGTCGACATAGACGCGCTGCTGGTCGGCGACGGGCTGTTCGGGCCAGCCCGCCTCGGTCCAGTTGCGGTTGTAATCCCATTTGAGGAAGGCGATGTCGTTCTCGCCGACCAGTCTGTCGAGCACGGCGAGCAGGTGATCGCGCACATCGGTCCGGGCGAGATTGAGGACCAGCTGGTTGCGGCCCTCGGTGCGCGGGCGACCGGGAAAGTTCAGCACCCAGTCGGGATGCGCGCGGTACAAGTCGCTGTCGACATTGACCATCTCGGGTTCGACCCACAGGCCGAAGTCCATCCCCAGCCCCTTGACCCGGTCGATCAGCGGTTTCAGGCCGTTCGGGAATTTGGCCGGGTTGACCGTCCAGTCGCCCAGCCCCGCCTTGTCGCTGTTGCGCGCGCCGAACCAGCCGTCATCGACCACGAAACGCTCGACGCCGATCCTCGCGGCCTTCTCCGCAAGCGCCATCTGCCCCGCCTCGGTCACGTCGAAGGCGGTCGCCTCCCAGCTATTGTACAGGACCGGCCGCAGCCGCGCCTTGCGCCCGTGCGGCAGGATGTGGGCGACCTCGAAGTCATGGAATGTCCGTGACGCGCCGCCCAGCCCCTTGTCCGAATAGCCCGCATAAAGGACCGGCGTGTCCAGCGACTCGCCCGGTTTCAGCGTCCAGGAAAAGTCATAGGGGTTGTAACCGCCCGCGACCCGCACCCGGCCCAGATTGTCCGACGCCACGCTGATCCGGAACGACCCCGACCAGGCGAGCGCGCCATACCAGACCGGACCATGGACCTCGCTGGTCAGCCCTTCGCGACCGATCGCGAACCAGGGATTGTTGCCATGGCCGGTCGAGCCGCGACGGCTTTCCAGCACGGTCTCCGCCGCCTCGACCGGCACCGTCTTCCGCGTCCATTCGGCGGCATGGCGGCCGGTCAGATAGTGGAGCCGGTAATCATCCCCCACCGGCAGCGAGAAGACCGCCGCCGCCAGCTGGTCGACCCGCACCGGGCGGGTATCGCCGTTGCGGACCCGCGCGGACCGCGCCACGATCCCCGTCTCGGGATCGATCATATAGGTCAGCGTCACGAACAGGGGGCGGCGGATATCGGCCAGCTCGACGGTCAGCGTCTCGCCGCTGGCCTTGTGGCTGCGATATTTCAGGACGAGGTCGCGATTGCCATCGGCGAACAGCGCCTTGACGCCCGGTTCGCTGACCAGCCCCTCGCCCTGCCCCGGAAACTCCTGGAGCGTGACCGAACCCGCCGGGTCGAAGCCCGACAGCTCACCCGGCGCCTTCAACACGATGGGGTCGCCGGTCTTGACCGGATCGCCCGAGACCAGCGGGTCGCCCTCCGCCAGCGACGATCCCCAATAGAGCGGCTGGAGATAGCCCTTCTCGTCCACCCCCATGGCATAGGTGACCCCGCCCCCGTCGAGGCGGAACATCCTCGCCCCCGCCGGGGCGGTGACCCGGGCCGATACCGGGGCGGCGAGGGCGACCATGCCCACCCCCGCCGTCATGACGTTGCGCCAGCGCATCAGACTCTCCTGCAAACCTTTGCATTAAATCTGACATAAGGCGCGGGGTGGGCGCAAGCTGCTTGTCTTAAAAGGCGACCCTGGCCGACACGCGAACCGTGCGCGGTGCCCCCGGATAGACCCAGACGGGGCTGTAGGAGCTCATCGCATAATGGACGTCGAACAGATTGTCCGCCTCCGCCCGGACGGTCAGCGCGGGCGTCACGCCGATCTCTCCGGCGATCTTGGCCTTGGTATAGGCGGGCAGGCGCAGGCCGCTATTGTCCACCGCCCCCGCGCGATCGCCGACATAGGCGGCCCCCGCCGACACCGACCAGTCGGTGCCCCAGCCGGTCGGATAGCGGCCGACGACGAACAGCGTCCCCGAATGCTTGGCGACGTTCAGCACGTCGGGCGTGGCGAAGGTGCGGTCGTCGGCGCGGGCGTCGACATAGGCATAGTTCGCGACCACCTGCCACCGCTTCGCCAGGTCGAGCGAGGCGTCCAGCTCGACACCCCGGCTCTTGAGCGAACCGACCGGCGCCAGGAAGTTGGGATCGACCGGATCGTTGGTCAGGATGTTGCGCTTCTCGATATCGAAGAAGGTCGCCGCGACGTTCACCCCCGGCCAGCGACCGGCGATGCCCAGTTCATACCCCTTGGCCTCTTCGGGGCCGAAGGACGGCCCCTGCGGATTGTCGGCGGTCGGTCGGCCGGTTCCCGAATTGAGCAGGAAGGACTCGCCCCAATTGCCATGGACCGCGATCGCGTCGGTGACGCGGTAGCGCGCGCCGAAGCGGAACTTGACCGGATCGCCCGTCGCCTCGGTCTCCAGCCCGGTCAGGTTGCGGTGCAGCTTCTGGCGATAGGTGTCGAAGCGGATACCCCCGGTCAGGGTCAGCCGGTCGGTGACGTCCCACATGTCCTGCGCATACAGGGTTCCGACCGCCCGCTTCTCGCGCTGGTCGGTGAAATCGGCGACCGCCGGGCGCGGCTGGCCATAGACGGGATTGAAGACGTCGATGGCATAGGGGCGCGCGGCGGACGGACGGAAACGGCGCAGCAGTTCGAGATAGTCGAGCGTATAGCCCTTGATCCCGATGCTGGGATGATGGACGCCCCAGGCGTCGAACCGGCCCGCCAGCTCGATCCGGGCGGAGAAGTCGGTCGCCTCATAGCCCCGCTCGCGCCGTTGCCGCCACAGCGTGCGGTTGTCCGAACGCAGGCTGGACTGGTCGCTCGAAAAGCCGCGCAAGGTCGTGTAGCGCCAGTTCACCCCGCCATTGATCGACCATTCGCCGCCCAGCCCATGCTCGCCCGTCAGTTGCAACCGGGTATTGTCGGCATGATGCAGCCCGTCGGCGGGCTCGCCGAAATAGCGGTTGGACGGAATGGCCAGCGCGTCGCCCCGGATGGCGGGCACGCCGCGATCGAAGGCGGAGGCGAACCGCGTATATTCGGCCAGCGCGGTCAGGCGGGTTCCGGCGTGCGGCTGCCAGGTCAGCGATGGCGAGACGACGCGGCGCGACGGGCTGGTATAGTCGCGATAGCCGTCCGAATCCTCGCCCGCCACGACGATGCGCCCGGCCAGCGTGTCGGAGAACGGCCCCGTCACGTCCAGCTCGGCGCGACGCGTGTTGAACGATCCCACCATCACCGTGGCGTTGACCGCCGGGGTGAAGCGCGGCGTCTTCGACACGATATTCACCCGGCCCGCCGGATCGATATCGCCGAACACTGCGCCCGCCGGGCCCTTCAGCACCTCGATCCGCTCCGTGGTCGCGGGGTCGCGCGGCGGGGCGAGGCCGCGATTGGCGAGGAAGCCGTCGATATAATATTCCGCGCCCCCGTCCGGCGTCCCCAGAAAGCCGCGAATGGCGAAATTGTCGATGAAGCCGCCGCGATTATTCTGCTGGCTGATGCCACTGAACAGCTCCAGCGCGTCGGACAGGCGATAGGTCCCGTTGGCGACCAGCAGGTCGCGCTCCAGCGAGCGGCTCGACTGCGACATGCGGCGGGTCAACAGGTCGGAGCCGAGCGTGGAATCGCGCTGCGACCGGGTGCCCAGCACGACGATGTCGCCATGATCGTCCGGCGCCGCCGCCTCCTTGCGGGTCTGCGCCATGGCGGGGCCGGTCGCCAGGATCAGCGCGACGAACGACAAGGATGCGCGGCCGAACCGCGTCGGCAAACGATGGATGAACATGACATTACTCCCGTGGAGGGGGCGCATATCCAAAGGTCGGTTGCGTTACAACATATCAATGTGACGTTTTTTTCACACAACCGCCCGCGCCGCTAGGGCCTGGGCCAGAGGGCCTTGAGCGGCTGGGTCGAGTCGGCCAGCATTTCGGCGGGCAGCACCGCGCCGTCCACGACCAGCGGCTTGCCTTGGACGAAGTCGCGCATCGCGTTGACGCAGTCGAGCGCGACGACCCTCCCCTCCCGCAGATACAGGATCGAGAAGCTGCGCGTCGCTGGGTCGCCGCGCAGCACGGCCTGGTCATGCCCGGTGGACAGCCCGACCGTCTGCAGCTTCAGGTCATATTGGTTGGACCAGAACCACGGCACCGCATGATAGGCGACCTCGCGCCCGACCAGCGTCCGCGCCACGACGGTCGCCTGGTCGTTGGCGTTCTGCACCGACTCCAGCCGGATCACCGCCCCGCCCGCAAAGCCATTGGCATGCGCCGCGCAGTCGCCGACCGCGAAGACATGCGGCAGGCTGGTCCGCCCCTGCGCATCGACGGTGACGCCATTGTCGCCCGCCGCACCCGCCGCGACCAGCGGTTCGACCGAGGGGACGATGCCGATCCCGACGATCGCCATTTGCGCGGGCAGCACCGTCCCGTCGCCCAGCCTGACGCCGCAGACCGCCGTCTCGCCCTCGATACAGGTGACGCTCTCGTTCAGCCGGACGGTGACGCCATGCGCGCGGTGCTCACCCTCGTAGAAGCGCGACAGCGTCTCGCCCGCGACCCGCGCCAACACCCGGTCCTGCGCCTCGACGATCGTCACCTGCTTGCCGAACTTGGTCAGCACCGCGGCGGCCTCCAGCCCGATATAGCCGCCGCCGATCACCACCACCTCACGCACCGCCGGAAGCTCGGCGATCAGGCGGTCGACATCGGCGCGGCTGCGCACGCCGTGCACCCCCGCCAGGTCATGCCCCGCACAGGTCAGCCGCCGCGCATGGCCGCCCGCCGCCCAGATCAGCGAACCATATTCGACCATCGCCCCCGCCTCGGTCGTCAGCAGCCGCGCCTCGGCATCGACCGCGATCACCCGCTCGCCCAGCCGCAGCGTCACCGCGCGTTCGTCCCAGAAGCGTTCGGGGCGGATCAGGATACGCTCGAACGGCTTGTCCCCGGCCAGATACTCCTTGGACAAGGGCGGCCGTTCATAGGGGGGATAGGCTTCCTCGCCGATCATCGCGATCGTGCCGCCAAAGCCCTCCTGGCGCAGCGCGATCGCCGCCTGAGCGCCGGCATGGCCGGTACCGACGATCACGACATCATAGGCGACGGGCGAAGCGGGCGCGGCGATCTGGCTCATTCCCATCTCCTAGAATGACAGGGGCACCCCTGTCACCTTCCCCCCGCCAACGGACATGACAAAGCGTTGCGACGCGAAACAGCATCTTCAATCCGGCCGCGCTTGCCGCTAGGGACAGGCAAACCCCATCAGGAGACACCATGAGCAAGCTGCACCTCGTGTTCGGCGGCCGCGTCAGCGATCCGCAGACCCTCGATTTCGTCGATCCCTCCGCGCTGGAAGTGGTGGGCGTGTTCCCAGACTATGCCAGCGCCGAAAAGGCCTGGCGCGCCGCCGCGCAGCGCACCGTGGACGATGCGGAGATGAAGTTCGTCGTGGTGCACCTGCACCGCCTGCTCGAGCCGACGCTGGGTTGATCCGGGTTGCCGGGCGAGGTCGGGGGCATGGCCTTCGACTTCGCCCAGGCCGATCGGGGGTCGTGCCGAGCCCCCGCTGCGTTCGCTATGAGCGATGCTGATGCGCACGCTGGGTGCGTGGCGCATCTACTATGACCAGACTGATTTGGCCCGGCTCAGGCGTTACGGTAGCGCCACAGCAGCAGCGGCTTTGCAAAGACCAGCCCGGCGATGAACCCGCCGATATGCGCGCCCACCGCGATCGCGCCCATCCCCATGCCCGCAAAGCCCAGCAACAGCTGGATGCCGATCCACCCCGCCGCCAGCCACAGGACATGGGTGAACTCGGCCGACAGCCCGGCAATCCCACGGGTCGCCCGCCGCTGCCCGAAGAGCAGCGCATAGGCGCCGACGATCGCCGAGATCGCGCCGCTCGCCCCGATCATCGGCGAGGCGGAACCCGGATCGGGAAAATATTGCGCCAGCGCCGCCGCATAGGCGCCGACGACATAGAGGACGGCTATCCCCCGCGCGCCCAGCGCCCGCTCGGCCTGCGCGCCGCAATAGACCAGCATGACGAGGTTGAACGCGATATGCGCGAAACCGCCATGGATCAGCGTGGCGGTCAGCGGGGTCAGCAGCGTCGGCACCGCAAAGCCCAGATCGGGGGGCAGCGCCGCCCCCTCGAACCGCAACGGGATGAACCCCGCCCCGATCGCCGCCTCGGGCACCAGCCCCGTGACGATCAGCAACAGCGACACGACCGCCGTCACGACCGCGATGGCCGTCGTCGCGCGTGCCGCTGCCCAATTCATCGGATCAGATGAATTCGATCTTGCTGACGAGATAATAGCGGTCGCCCGACGGCACCGTCACCTCGACCTCTTCGTCCAGCTTGCGCCCGATCAGCGCCCGGCCGAGCGGCGAGTTGTAGCTGATCCGGCCGGTCTTGGCGTCCGCCTCGGTCTGGCCGACGATCTGGTACTTGACCGGCTTGTCGTCCTCGTCGAGCAGCGTGACGGTCGCGCCGAACACGATCTTGTCGCCCGACAGGTCCTTCGGGTCGATGATCTGCGCGCGGCTCAGCTTGTCCTCGATGTCGGCGATCGTCGCCTCCACCTGGCCCTGCCGTTCCTTGGCCGCATGATATTCGGCGTTTTCGGACAAGTCGCCGTGTGCACGCGCTTCCTCGATCGCGTCGACGATCAGCGGCCGTTCCTCTTTCAGACGCCGCAGGTCCTGGGTGAGCTTGTCATAGCCCTCCTGGAGCATCGGCATCTTTTCGACGGTCGCCATAATCCTAGTCCCCACTTCCATACGCATTCCCGGTACGGACCGCCCTCCCAACCGGGAAAGCGGTCCGCCAGCACATCATGTTCTCATGTCGGGATCAGTTGTGCGAACGCGAATAGTAGGATTGCAGGGGGCGTACTTCAAGACCACGGGTGCCCGCAGCCGCAATCGCCTTGGCCGCCTCGATGCTGGCGGGGGCCGTGGTGAAGTACGGAATCTTCTGCCCCAGCGCGGCTTCGCGGATCGGCTTGGAGTCCTTCAGGCTCTGCCACCCTTCGGTCGTGTTGAAGATCAGGGTGATGCCGCCGTCCTTGATCCGGTCGACGATATGCGGCCGTCCCTGCGCCACCTTGTTGATCTTCTCGACCGTGACTCCTGCGCGGTCAAGATAATCGGCGGTGCCGCCGGTCGCGACGATCGCGAAGCCCGCCTCCGCCAGCATCCGGGCGGCGGGAACGATCTGTTCCTTGTCGCCGTCCTTCAGGCTGATGAAGACCGCGCCGCTGGTCGGCAGGACGGTGCCCGCGCCCAGCTGCGACTTGGCGAAGGCGGTGGTGAAGTCGGGGTCGATGCCCATGACCTCGCCGGTCGACTTCATCTCGGGCGACAGCACCGGATCGACACCGGGGAAGCGCGCGAAGGGGAAGACCGCTTCCTTGACCGCATAATAATCGATGTGACGATCGATCTGCGGCAGGTCGGCCAGCTTCTCGCCCGCCATGACACGCGCGGCGATCTTGGCGATGGGGGTGCCGATCGCCTTGGCGACGAAGGGCACGGTGCGGCTGGCGCGCGGGTTGACCTCGATCAGATAGACCTGGCCGTCCTTGACCGCGAACTGGATGTTCATCAGGCCGCGTACGTTCAGGCCGCGCGCCAGCGCCTCGGCCTGACGCTCGATCTCGGCGATGATCTCGGCCGACAGGCTGTAGGGCGGCAGCGAGCAGGCCGAGTCGCCCGAATGGACGCCCGCTTCCTCGATATGCTGGAGCACGCCCGCCACGACGACCTGGTCGCCGTCGCAGATCGCGTCCACGTCCACCTCGATGGCGTCACGCAGATACTGGTCGATCAGGACGGGCGCGTCGCCCGACACCTGCACCGCCGTCTGGATATAATCCTCCAGTTGCTGGGGCCCGTCGACAATCTCCATGGCGCGGCCGCCCAGCACGAAGCTGGGGCGCATCAGCACCGGATAGCCGACGCGCTCGGCGACGATCAGCGCTTCCTCACGGCTGCGCGCGATGCCGTTCTTGGGCTGGAGCAGCTTCAGCTTGTCGACCAGCGCCGCGAACTGCTCGCGGTCCTCGGCCAGGTCGATCGCGTCGGGGCTGGTGCCCAGGATCGGGATACCGGCCGATTCCAGCGCGCGGGCGAGGTTCAGCGGGGTCTGGCCGCCGAACTGCACGATCACGCCGACCAGTTCGCCCTTCGACTTTTCGACGTCGAGAATGGCGAGCACGTCCTCGGCAGTCAGCGGCTCGAAATACAGCCGGTCCGAGGTGTCATAGTCGGTGCTGACCGTTTCCGGGTTGCAGTTGACCATGATCGTCTCATAGCCCGCATCCGCCAGCGCGAAGCAGGCGTGGCAGCAGCAATAGTCGAACTCGATGCCCTGCCCGATCCGGTTCGGACCGCCGCCCAGGATCACGATCTTCTTGCGGTCGCTGGGCACCGCCTCGTCCTCGGGCTCGCCGAAGGTCGGGGCTTCATAGGTCGAGTACATATACGGCGTCTTGGCGTCGAACTCGGCCGCGCAGGTGTCGATCCGCTTGAAGACGGGCCGGACACCCAGCTTCTGGCGATGCTCGCGCACCTCCTGCTCGGTCACGCCGCCGGTCATCATCTTGACGACCTCGTGGATCAGGCCCGATCCACGCGCGATGCCGCGATCCATGCCGCGCAGATTCGCCGACTGAAGCGCCAGATAGGCGAGCCGCTTGTCGGAGAAGCCCATCGCCTTCAGGCGACGCATACCCGCCGCATCCTGCGGCAGGCCGTTCTGCATCACCTCGGCCTCGGCGGCGACGATCTCGGCGATCCGCTCCAGGAACCAGGGATCGTATTTGGCGATCGCATGGACCTCGGCGACGGTGAAACCTTCGCGCAGCGCCTGCGCCGCGACCAGCAGCCGGTCGGGGGTCGCCTTGGCCAGCGCCGCCTCGATCTCGGCACGCGGGGCGCCGACCAGATGCTCGACGTCATTGAAGCCGCTCAGGCCCGTCTCGAGCCCACGCAGCGCCTTCTGCATCGATTCATGGATGTTGCGGCCGATCGCCATCACTTCGCCGACCGACTTCATCGCGGTGGAGAGGACGGGCTCCGAGCCCTTGAACTTCTCGAAGGCGAAGCGCGGGATCTTGGTGACGACATAGTCGATCGTCGGCTCGAACGAGGCCGGGGTCGCGCCGGTGATGTCGTTCTCGATCTCGTCCAGCGTATAGCCGACCGCCAGCTTGGCCGCGACCTTGGCGATCGGGAAGCCGGTCGCCTTCGACGCCAGCGCCGAGGAGCGCGACACGCGCGGGTTCATCTCGATGACGATCAGGCGGCCGTCCTTCGGATTGACCGCGAACTGCACGTTCGAGCCGCCCGTCTCCACGCCGATCTCACGCAGCACCGCCAGGCTGGCGTTGCGCATGATCTGATATTCCTTGTCGGTCAGGGTCAGCGCGGGCGCGACGGTGATCGAGTCGCCGGTATGGACGCCCATCGGATCGATATTCTCGATCGAGCAGATGATGATGGAATTGTCGTTGCGATCGCGCACGACCTCCATCTCATATTCCTTCCAACCGAGGAGCGACTCCTCGATCAGCACCTCGGTCGTCGGCGAGGCGTCGAGCCCGGCGCGGACGATCGCGATGAATTCCTCGCGGTTATAGGCAACGCCGCCGCCGGTGCCGCCCAGCGTGAAGCTCGGGCGGATGATGGCGGGCAGGCCGACCTTCTCCAGGCCCTCCAGCGCTTCCTTCTCGGAATGCGCGATCGCCGAGCGGGCCGATTCCAGCCCGATCTTCTCCATCGCGACCTTGAACTTCTGACGGTCCTCGGCCTTGTCGATCGCCTCGGCATCGGCGCCGATCATCTGGACGCCGAACTTCTCCAGCGTGCCGTCATGGAAGAGCGCCAGCGCGGTGTTCAGCGCGGTCTGCCCGCCCATGGTCGGCAGGACCGCGTCGGGGCGCTCCTTCTCGATGATCTTGGCAACGACGGCGGGCGTGATCGGCTCGACATAGGTCGCGTCGGCCAGCTCGGGGTCCGTCATGATCGTCGCCGGGTTCGAATTGACCAGGACGATGCGATAGCCCTCTTCCTTCAGCGCCTTGATCGCCTGCGTGCCCGAATAATCGAACTCGCACGCCTGACCGATGACGATCGGACCAGCGCCGATGACGAGGATGGAGGAGATGTCGGTGCGTTTTGGCATTTTATGGTTCTTCCGAAATCAGGGTGCGATCAAAGCGAGTTTTAACATTCACCGATCCGCAGGATTGGACACCGAAGACATGGTCCGACGAAAATCCGTGACTAATTAATAGCTTGTCATTTGACAGCCAGGCCAACCTAACCTTGCTTGTCCCATCACCTACAAAAGCGCGACAACTGAACCATGGCGACGTTCCAGGCAGCCACCATTGCTTCACATATACCGCTTTCGACCAGCCACAGGGCGCGCCACAATCATCAAATTGCGCTCTGGCTTCGTGCCATTTGTCTGGTGACAAGGAACGACCATAAATCGTTCGCTCAGATGCAAGCCACAACATTCCGCCAAGCAACAGACCTCCCGCCATAGGCATCGCGAGCAAAACCAAGCCCGTGCAGCCGACAATCGCAAGGCCATGCAGCCATGGCTTCATGTTTACTTCCTCAAGCCGCCGACAAACCGCTCGAACAGATAGAAGCTGTCTTGCGGCCCCGGCGAGGCTTCGGGGTGGTACTGGACCGAGAACGCCGGGCGGTCGGTCAGTTCCAGACCCGCATTCGACCCGTCGAACAGCGACACATGCGTCTCGCGCGCGTTCGCAGGGAGCGTCTCGCGCTCGACCGCGAAGCCGTGGTTCATGCTGGTGATCTCGACCAGACCGTCGGACAGGCGCTTGACCGGGTGGTTCGCGCCGCGGTGCCCCTGGTGCATCTTGGTGGTCTTGGCGCCGACCGCCAGACCCAGCAGCTGGTGGCCCAGGCAGATGCCGAACAGCGGCTTGCCGGTATCGAGCAGCTGGCGGATCACCGGCACGGTATATTCGCCCGTCGCCGCCGGATCGCCGGGGCCGTTGGACAGGAAGATGCCGTCCGGGTTCAGCGCCATCACGTCCTCATAAGAGGCGGTGGCGGGGACCACCGACACCTTCGCACCGGCCTGAACCAGATTGCGGAAGATGTTGTGCTTGCTGCCATAATCGATCGCGACGACGTGCGGGCGATCCTCGCCCTCGGCCCCGGCATAGCCGAAGCCCAGCCGCCACAACCCGCCTTCGCGCGTCTCGCCCCAGCCATAGTGCAGCTCGGTCGACACGTCCTTGGCGAGGTCCATGCCCTCCAGCCCCGGCCAGGCCTTCGCCTTTTCGAGCAGCGCAGGCAGATCGAACTCGCCCGAAGCCGAATGCGCGATCACGCCGTTGGGCGCACCGCCTGCACGAATGCGGCGGGTCAGCGCGCGGGTGTCGATGCCCGCCAGGCCGATGCGGTTGTGCCGCGCCATCCATCCGGCGAGATTCTCCATCGCGCGGAAGTTGGACGGGGCGGTCGGGTCCTCGCGGACGATCATGCCCAGCGCGTGCGGCGCGTCCGCCTCGATATCGTCGGGGTTCGCGCCGACGTTACCAATATGCGGGAAGGTGAAGGTGATGATCTGCCCGGCGAAGGACGGATCGGTCATGATCTCCTGATAGCCGGTCATCGCGGTGTGGAAGCACACCTCTCCGACGGCATCACCCTCGACGCCGAAACCGCGCCCCCATAACACGTCTCCGTTCGCCAGAACGAGAACGCCCGTGGCGCCTTCAGGCTTTTCGGGCATGGCGAATGGCTTGGCGTCGGCCATGATCGGCGGGCACTCCTGCTAAAATGTCTGCAATGTCGCTAAGTGGCGTCCGCTAGGCCCATCGGGCCGTCCCGTCAACCGGTTCACGGAATTGGTTCCATCGGCTATCGTCCCCGCCTTTCAGACAAGACGGACAAAACATGATTCGCGACGACATCAAGGCCGCGCAGGTGGCCGCCATGAAGGCCGGCGACAAGGAAAGCCGCGCGGCGATCAGCCTGATCCAGGCCGCCATCAAGAACCGCGACATCGAACTCCGCACCGGCACCGCGCCCGCCGATGACGACATGGTCGTGATCGAAGTGCTGCAGAAGATGGTCAAGCAGCGCCGCGAATCGATCGCCATGTACGAACAGGGCGGTCGCCAGGAACTGGCCGACCAGGAAAAGGCCGAGGTCGCGGTGATCGAGCGCTTCCTGCCGCAGACGCTGACCGAGGACGAAACCAAGGCCGCGATCGAGGCGATCAAGGCGGAGATCGGCGCGTCGGGCATGAAGGACATGGGGCGGGTGATGGCCGAGCTGAAGGCGCGCCATGCGGCGGTGCTGGATATGAGCAAGGCGAGCGGGCTGGTGAAGGCGGCGTTGGCATGATGTAAGTTGGGGAGTGGGGCTGGTGGATCGTTCTGATCGTGAGCGTGGTCCCCTCCCCCAACCCCTCCCGCCTGCGGGAGGGGAGCCCGTTGCGCCTGTTGGAGAGGGAGTCCCTCCGCCAAGAACGCATCCCCTCCCGCAAGCGGGAGGGGACCGAGGGGAGGGCCCCCGGCCCTTCCGCGAAGGCCGCCCTACAAGGCGGGCACGCGAACTCCGCCTCAACCCGACCGATGCGGAACGACGGTTGTGGCGAGCCCTGTCGAGACGCCAGGTCGCAGGCGTCCGCTTCAACCGGCAGGTGCCGGTCGGCCCCTACATTGCCGATTTCGCCGCCCGATCGGAAAAACTGATCGTTGAAGTCGATGGTGGCCAGCATGACGAACGCGCCGCTTACGACGGAGCCCGGACCCGCTATCTCGACGCCCAAGGCTGGCGGGTAGTCCGCTTCTGGAACAACGACGTTCTTGGTAATCTGGAGGGCGTTGTTGCAATTATTGAGCGCACGCTTGCGGAAAGGCCCTCCCCCAGCCCCTCCCGCCTGCGGGAGGGGAGCCTGTAACGCTCGACGGAGAGAACTGTCCTCCGCCAAATGTGCTTCCCCTCCCGCAAGCGGGAGGGGATCGAGGGGAGGGCAAACCCGGACCATCCACCCCACCCAGACCCTTGCCAAAAACCCCCTCTTTCGCTACCCATTATAATCGCGCGGACGCCATGAGCCTGACCCCGCACTTCCTTGACGAGCTTCGCGCTCGCACGAGCCTGTCGGCGCTGATCGGCAAGACGGTGAAGCTGCAAAAGGCGGGCCGGGAATATAAGGGCTGCTGCCCCTTCCATAACGAAAAGACGCCCAGCTTCTACGTCAACGACGACAAGGGCTTTTATCACTGTTTCGGCTGTTCGGCGCATGGCGATGCCATTCGCTGGATGACCGACCAGCGCGGCCTGCCCTTTATCGATGCGGTCAAGGAGCTGGCGCAGGCCGCCGGGCTCGAAGTCCCCGCGCAGGACCGCCGCGCCGCGCAAAAGGCGGAGCGGGCCAAGGGGCTGCACGATGCGATGGCGGACGCCGCCGCGTGGTTCTCCGAGCAATTGGGCGGCCTGTCGGGCGGCGATGCCCGCGAATTGCTGACCCGTCGCCGGGTGACGCCCGAGACCGCCCGCGCCTTCGGCCTGGGCTTCGCGCCCGACAGCCGGGGCAAGCTGAAGGCCGCGCTCAAGGATTATGGCGATCCGGCGCTGATCGAGTGCGGGCTGCTCATCAAGGTCGATGGCAAGGACCCCTATGACCGGTTCCGCGGCCGGTTGATGATCCCGATCCGCGACGCCCGCGGCCGGGTGATCGCGTTCGGCGGCCGGATCATCGGCGAGGGCGAGCCCAAATATCTCAACTCGCCTGACACCCCCCTCTTCGACAAGGGCCGCACGCTCTACAATCTCGACCGCGCCGCGCCTGCCGTGCGCAAGTCCGGCCGCGTGCTGGTGGTCGAGGGCTATATGGACGTGATCGCGCTGGCCCAGGCGGGGATCGCCGAGGCGGTGGCGCCGCTCGGCACCGCGCTGACCGAGAGCCAGCTCGAACGGCTGTGGCGCATGGTCGACGTGCCGACCCTATGCTTCGACGGCGATGCCGCCGGGCAGAAGGCCGCGATCCGCGCCGCGCACCGCGCGCTGCCCCTGCTCCAGCCGGGCAAGAGCCTGTCCTTCGTCACCCTGCCCCAGGGCCAGGACCCCGACGATCTGGTCCAGGAAAAGGGCGCGGCGGGCTTCGAGGCGGTGCTCACCCGCGCCACCCCGCTCAGCGACCTGCTCTGGCAGGCCGAGATCGCACAGGCGCAGACCGACACGCCCGAGGGGCGCGCCGCGCTGAAGCAGCGGCTGGAGGAACTGGCGCAGCAGATCCCGCACAAGGATCTGGCCTACGAATATAAGCGCGCCTTGATGTCGCGCTATTTCGACGTCTTCGGCATCCGGCGGGTCAATGCGGCGGCGGTGCACCAGGCGGTGGCCGAGGCCAATCGCCATGTCGGACGCGGCGTCGAATACAGCCTGAAGCGCGCGGTGCTGCTGGGGCTGATGCGCTATCCGCATGTCCTGTGCCGCTATATGGACGAGATCAGCCGCCTGGACATGGGCGACCGCTATCTCAACGACTGGCGGCATCATCTGCTCGACGCGGCGGTCAACGACCCCCATCTGTCGCGCAAGGACGCCGCCGAGGCGGAGAGCCTGATCGAACAGATCATGGCGACCACCGACGTCCACCCGATCGACGCGCGCGACTATACCCGCGACCTCGCCTTCAGCTTCTTCAGCAAGATGTCCGATCCCGCCATCGCCGTGCGCGATCTGGAAAAGGTCATCGAGGTGATGCTGGAGGAAAGCGAGACGCGTGCGAACCGCGAGCGCGCGGTCGAGGCGTTCCGCGCCGACATGACCGAGGATCGCTTCGCCGAACAGACGCGGTGCCACGCCGCCCATGCGCAATCGCTGGACCAGCTTTATCGCTGGCTGGAGGCGGCCCGCGACCTGGCGGACAAGCAAGCCGGGGAGGCCGCTTGATACGGCTACCCCCGCGTCCCATATCCGGGGCATATTGGGCGACCCACGCCCACACTGGAAAATTACGCATGGCCCCCTCACCCGCTTGCCAAACCGGCGGCGTGCGTGAAAGAGGCCGGGCATTGAGACCCGAGGGCATTTGATGGCGAAGGCGAATATGGCGGCGGATACGACCGATACCACGGAAACGGGCGATGCGCCGCTGATCGACCTGAACGAAGCGTCGATCAAGAAGCTGATCGCGCGCGCCAAGAAGCGCGGCTACATCACCTATGACCAGCTGAACGAGGCGCTGCCGCAGGACCAGATGTCCTCCGACCAGCTCGAGGATATCATGGCTGCCCTCAACGAGATGGGCGTCAATATCGTCGAGAATGAGGAGCAGGGCGAGGACGGCGAGTCCGAGGAGGAGGCCGACGACGCCGAGGCCAGCGATGGCGACGTCGATTCCGGCCCCCAGCCCGAGGCGAAGAAGAAGGAAACCGTCGATCGCACCGACGATCCGGTCCGCATGTACCTGCGCGAAATGGGCGCGGTCGAGCTGCTGTCGCGCGAGGGCGAGATCGCCATCGCCAAGCGGATCGAGGCGGGCCGCGACACGATGATCCTGGGGCTGTGCGAAAGCCCGATCACCTTCAACGCGATCATCGACTGGTCGACCGCGCTGAACGAAGGCACGATGCAGCTGCGCGAGATCCTGGATCTCGACGCCATGCTGTCCAAGGACGCCGGCCCGGAAAATCTGGGCGAGGAGGACGAGGACGACAATGGCGAGATCAGCGCCAAGAACGCCGGTCCGCAGTTCAAGGAAGAGGAAGAGCCCGAGGAACCCTCGATCGACGAAGATGACGAGGGCGGCGAACGCCGTGGCCCGCGCGCCGAGGACGAGGAAGAGGACAACACCCTCAGCCTCGCCCAGATGGAGGAGACGCTCAAGCCGCAGGCGCTGGAGAAGTTCGCCAACATCACGAACATCTACAAGAAATTCTCGAAGGTCCAGCAGCAGCGCCTGGAAGCCATGGCGCTGGGCGGCGAGCTGTCGGCGGCGGACGAGCGCAAGTACCACAAGCTGCGCGAAGAGCTGACCGCCGAGGTCGAGAGCGTCCAGTTCCACAACGCCAAGATCGAATTCCTGGTCGACCAGCTCTATGCCTTCAACCGCCGCCTGACCGCGCTGGGCGGCCAGATGTTGCGCCTGGCCGAGCGGCACAAGGTCAACCGCAAGGACTTCCTCGACCGCTATCTGGGTCACGAGCTGGACGAGAACTGGCTCGACACCGTGCGCGGGCTCGACAAGAAGTGGGGCAATTTCGCGTCCAACGAAGCCGCGACCGTCGACCGCATCCGCAGCGAGATCGCCGAGATTTCGCAGCAGACCGGCATGGCGCTGACCGAATTCCGCCGCATCGTGAACATGGTGCAGAAGGGCGAGCGCGAGGCCCGCATCGCCAAGAAGGAAATGGTCGAGGCGAACCTGCGCCTCGTCATCTCCATCGCCAAGAAATACACCAATCGCGGTCTGCAATTCCTGGACCTGATCCAGGAGGGCAATATCGGCCTGATGAAGGCTGTCGATAAGTTCGAATATCGCCGCGGCTACAAGTTCTCGACCTATGCGACCTGGTGGATCCGTCAGGCGATCACCCGCTCGATCGCCGACCAGGCGCGGACCATCCGCATCCCGGTCCACATGATCGAGACGATCAACAAGCTGGTCCGAACCAGCCGCCAGTTCCTGCACGAGCAGGGCCGCGAGCCGACCCCGGAAGAGATGGCCGAGCGCCTCTCCATGCCGCTGGAGAAGGTGCGCAAGGTGATGAAGATCGCCAAGGAGCCGATCTCCCTCGAAACGCCGATCGGCGACGAAGAGGATTCGCACCTGGGGGACTTCATCGAGGACAAGAATGCGGTCATCCCGGTGGATGCGGCGATCCAGGCCAATCTGAAGGAAACGGTCACTCGCGTCCTGGCCAGCCTGACCCCGCGCGAGGAGCGCGTGCTGCGCATGCGCTTCGGCATCGGCATGAACACCGACCACACGCTGGAAGAGGTCGGCCAGCAGTTCAGCGTGACGCGCGAGCGTATCCGCCAGATCGAGGCCAAGGCGCTCCGCAAGCTGAAGCACCCCAGCCGCAGCCGCAAGATGCGCAGCTTCCTCGACCAGTAAGGTCGGACGCCACGAAACGGAAAAGCCGTCGACCGCCCGGTCGGCGGCTTTTTTGTGGGCCATCGCCTGTCGCCCCCATCCGGACCGCGATAGACTGCCCGCCATCAGCCATCTCGCACGCCGGACCCAAGGGACTGACATGGATATCCGCCTCGACGATCCGACCGCGCCGCATGTCGCCGATCTGCTCGCCTATCACCTGCGCGACATGCGCGGCGAGGCGGAGGAATTTTCCTTCGCGCTCGACGCCTCCGCGCTGGCCGATCCCGGTATATCCTTCTGGACGATCTGGGACGGCCCCGTGCTGGCCGGTTTCGCCGCGCTGAAGCAACTGGACGCCCGGCATGGCGAGGTGAAATCCATGCGGGTCGCGCCCGACTTTCTGGGCCGGGGCATCGGCCGTGCGCTGCTCAACCATGTCATCGCGGAGGCGCAGCGCCGCGATTATGATCGGATCAGCCTGGAAACGGGAACCACGCCGCCCTACCAGCCCGCCGTCGCGCTCTATCGCAGCGCGGGCTTCCGATCCTGCGAGGCCTTTGCCGATTACGAGCCCAGTCCGCACAACCAGTTCTTCACGCGCGATCTGGCGGTCTGATCGGCGCCGCCACTTGGCGCATCCCACGGGTTTGGGCTCCACAATCGCGGCCGGGGGCGATAATCCCTGGCGGATGAAATGCCTGCTCCCGCTGGTCGCCCTGCTGATCGCCGCTGCGCCCGCCAACCAGAATGTCCCCCGCCCCGGCTATGTCCGGGTGCAGATCAACACCTCCGAAGGGCCGATCGTCGTCGCGCTCGACACGCGCCATGCGCCCGCGACGTCGAAGAATTTCCTGGCCTATGTCGATGACGGGCGGTTCGACGGGACGGTCTTCTACCGCACCGCGCGCGACAAGCGGAACCCGAAGGAGGGCTTCGTCCAGGGTGGCATCCGCACTGACGCGCGGCGCATCCTGCCGCCCTTCCCGCTCGAGACGACGGCGAAGACCGGGATCAAGCATCTCGACGGCACCATCTCGATGGCACGGGGGCAATCGCCGGACTCGGCGGGCGGCAATTTCTTCATCACGGTCGGCCCCACGCCGGGCATGGACGCACGACCGGGCTATCAGGGCTATGCCGCCTTCGGCCGGGTCGTGGCGGGCATGGACACGGTGAAGAAGATCCTTGCCAAGCCCTCGGGCGGCGGGCTGGACGCGATGAAGGGGCAGATGATCCTGAAACCCGTGCGGATCATGACCGCCAAAAGGCTGGACGGCACGCCCCACCCCACCGGCGAGCCGAAGATGTGGCTGTATAATTTCGGGGGGTAACGCCCCTTACCCATCCCCCGTTCAGCCTGAGCGTAGTCGAAGGCCATGGGATGCCCTTGCCCCATGATGTGGCGAGCGTCGAAGCGTAGCCTTCGACTTCGCTCAGGCTGAACGGGGGATGGAATTTCACCCTAGCCAAACGACGTGCGGGAGGGGCAAAGAAAAAGGGCGGCGGCACCGTGGTGCCACCGCCCTTTCCTGTCGAACCCCAAGCGGTCCGCCGCACCGATTACTCGGCGGCAGCGGTGCCCTTGGCCGGACGCGGATCGCGACGCTCGGCGATACGCGCCGACTTGCCGGTGCGGCCGCGCAGGTAATAGAGCTTCGCACGACGCACGGCGCCGCGACGAACCACTTCGATCGAGTCGACGTTCGGCGAGTAGAGCGGGAAGACGCGCTCCACGCCCTCACCGAAGGAGATCTTGCGGACGGTGAACGACGAGCCCATGCCCTTGTTCGCGCGGGCGATGCAGACGCCCTCATAGAACTGGACGCGGGTGCGCTCGCCTTCGACGACCTTCACACCGACCTTCAGCGTGTCGCCGGGGCGGAATTCGGGGATCTTCTTCGTCTCGTTGAACTTGGCGATCTGCTCAGCTTCGATCTGCTGGATCACGTTCATGACACTATTCCTCAATCGTCGCCGCGCGCCAGAGGGCGACCGACCCGAACGCCCTCATGACGTTCCCAAAGGTCCGGCCGCCTTGACCGTGTATCCTCGCAAGCCCTGGCATGACGCCATTTTGCGATTTTCGCATGATCCCCCGATCGCAGCACTTCAGGGATCGTGCGCCCTTCCCACTCGGCGGGTCGGGTATATTGCGGATATTCGAGGAGGCCGCTTTCGAAGCTTTCCTCGACTCCACTGGAAGCCGCGCCCATTACGCCGGGAAGCAGCCGAACGCAAGCGTCGAGCAGCACCAGCGCCCCCATCTCGCCACCAGACAGGATATAGTCGCCGATCGACACCTGTTCGATGCCGCGCGCCTCGAACAGCCGCTCGTCGAACCCCTCGAACCGGCCGCACAGCACGGTGACGCCCGGCCCCGCCGCCAGCTCGCGCACGCGCGGCTGGGTCAGGGGTCGCCCACGCGGCGTCATCGCCAGCACCGGGCGGTCGTCGGCGACCGAGTCCACCGCCGCCGCCAGCACATCCGCACGCAGCACCATACCCGCGCCGCCGCCAGCGGGCGTATCGTCGACCGAGCGATGCTTGTCGGTGGCGAAGTCGCGGATCTGCACCGTCTCCAGCGCCCAGCGATCCTCGCGCAGCGCCCGCCCCGCCAGCGAAGCCCCGAGCGGTCCCGGAAACATCTCCGGATAGAGTGTCAATATCGTTGCGCGAAAGGTCACAGCGTCCAGTTCTCGATGGTCAGGCCGGGTATGTCGGCGAAGTCGGCCTCGTTGTCGGTGATGACGGTACTGCCCAGGCTGAGCGCATGAGCGCCTAGCAGCCGGTCGAACCGTCCGCGACGAAAGGGAAGCCGCGCATAACAGCGCGCTGCCGCTTCGTCGAATGGCAGGATCGGCATCTGCGTCGCCAACTGCTCCAATTGTCGTTCGAGCGGCGGCTTGCCATGCCGAACACCTAGCGCCAGTTCGGCAAAGACGATGCTCGACAGGCCAATGTCACCCATGGGCGTCGCGGCAACACGCTCCATAAGCGCGGGGTAATGGCTGGCGAACAGGAAGATGCAGCAGTTCGTATCGATCAGGTATCGCACCGCCTCACGCATCCTTGTCGTTCAACAAATGCCAGGGACGCTCCGGATCGTCGAATTCGCGTTCCTCGCGCGTCAGCGGCTCCAGCCACGGCATCGACCCGGCGATCCCCGTCAGGTCGATCGTCTTGCGCGGCGCCTGGACGGGCTCGAACACATAACGCCCCTGTTCTTCGCGCAGCGTCATCTCGGTCCCCTCGGTCAGACCCAGCGCGGCGGGCAGGCGCAGCGCGAGCGAGTTGCCCGAGCGGAAGACCTTGGCCTGATAATCCTTGCCCATATCGCCTCCGTATATACACCACGTATATACATCAAACCGCCCTTCCCGCCAAGGAACGTTGCGCCGCGTGACGCTTTGGCTGCGCCATGGACGATTGCATCATCATCGGCGCGGGGCCTGCCGGGCTGACCGCCGCCATCTATCTCGCGCGCTATCATCTGCGTATCCGCCTGTTCGACAGCGGATCGAGCCGGGCCGCGATGATCCCGTGCACCCATAACCATGCGGGCTATCCCGACGGGATCAGCGGCAAGGCGCTGCTTGCCCGGATGTACGAACAGGCCCGACGCTACGGCGCGTATTGCATCCCGCACCGCGTGACCGGCATCCAACCGCAGGCCGAAGGCTTTCGCGTCACCACCGAAGCCGAGACCTATCATAGCCGCAGCGTCCTGCTGGCGACCGGCGTGGTCAATCACCGGCCCCGGCATCTGTTGCCTGAGGTCCATGACCCGGCGCTGGAGCGCGGGCTGCTCCGCTATTGCCCCGTCTGCGATGGCTATGAGGTTACGGACAAGCGGGTCGGGGTGATCGGCACCGGCGACCATGGCATGCGCGAGGCGCTGTTCCTGCGAGGCTTCACCCGCGACGTGACGCTCATCGCCCCAGAGGCCGAGCATGCACTCGATCCCGCCTGTGCCCGGGCGCTGGACGATGCGGGGATCGCACGGGTCGACGGCCCGTGCGGCGGCTGGTCGATCGAAGGGGACCAGCTGGCGCTCGACACCGCCAGGGGACGAATGCGCTTCGACAGCGTCTATCCGGCGTTGGGGTCGCGTATCCGGTCGGAGCTGGCGATCGCAGCGGGCGCGAAGGCGGACCCCGGCGGGTGCCTGGAGGTCGACGACCATCAACGCACCTCGGTCCCCGGCCTGTTCGCGGCGGGGGATGTGGTGAAGGGACTGGATCAGATCAGCCACGCCATGGGCGAGGCGGGGGTCGCGGCCACGACGATCCGCAACATGCTCGACCGGCAACAGCCGATCAGGCGATAAAGGCGCGTTCCACGATCAGGCGCTCGCGATCCCATTCGGGCACCGCCTCGACCTTCATCGGCACCATGAAGCGGCGGCCATCGGGCCGTTCGATCTCGAGCACGTCGCCCGCGCCGAAATTCTCGATCAGCGCGACATGGCCCAGCTCCTCGCCGTCGCTGGCGATCGCGGCAAGGCCGATAATGTCGGCATGATAATATTCGCCTTCCTCCAGCGGAGGAAGCGCCGAGCGCGGCACCGTCAACTCGGTGCCCCGCAGCGCCTCGGCGGCATTGCGGTCGGTCACCTCGGCGAAGCGCGCGATCACACCGTTCGAACCGTCACGCGCCGATTTCAGCGTCAGCGCACCGCCGTTGAACGCGCGATAGGCCGACACGTCGTCGGCAAAGACCTTCAACCGCACTTCGCCGGTGATGCCATGCGCGCCGATGATGACCGCCAGCGTGACGTGCGGCTCACCCGCTGGGGGAGTCGCTTTCCCCGTCGGGGGTGTCGTCGCCGCCTTCGGCGGGGTCGGGGGCGGAGACGCCTTGGTTGGTCGCGTCGTCATGGTCGTCGGGTGCGGTCCGGGGATCGGGTTCGGTCGGCGGGGTCATGCTCTTCTCCTAAGCCATGGGCTTGGGGGAACGCATGGCCCCGCATTCCGATGCCTGGGACGGGCCCGATCGTGACCGACCGGTGCCCATCCAGGATCAAGGCCGATTAGGCCTCGGCGGTTTCGGCCGGAGCGTTGGCGGCTTCCTGGGCGGCCTTCAGCTTCTCGGCACGCTCCTCGGCGCGCTCGGTGGCCTTTTCGCCGGGCTTCGCCTTGTTCGGGTTGTTGCGTGCGGCGCGCTCACGAACGCCGGCGGCGTCCAGGAAGCGGGCGACGCGGTCGGTCGGCTGCGCGCCATTGGCCAGCCAGTGCTTGGCGCGCTCGGCGTCGAGCTGCACGCGCTGCTCATTGTCCTTGGCGAGGAGCGGGTTGTAGTTGCCGATCTTCTCGATGAACTTGCCGTCGCGCGGCGCACGGGCGTCGGCCACCACGATGCGGTAGTAAGGGCGCTTCTTGGAGCCACCACGCGACA
>Ga0308172_1000185_pt1 | contig 113624 bp, 95 predicted proteins | sample PhyGR2_FD_202134 | JGI IMG/M metagenome (GOLD analysis project Ga0308172, IMG submission 202134) | Phyllosphere microbial communities from UC Gill Tract Community Farm, Albany, California, United States - DLSLSG.R2 | ecosystem: Host-associated > Plants > Phyllosphere > Unclassified | place... | reverse complement strand
GGTAGAAGCGTGCAAACTGACGGAGCTCTTTCTCGCCGAATTCCGCTTTCAGTTTTTCGTAATACGCCACGGTATTCCCCGGTGGTACTGCCATGTCTGCGGTACCGTGCATCAGCAGCAACTTACCACCATGTTGCACAAAGGCGCGGAGGTTCGCATCGTCGTTATCGACCTGCGCAGCCAGCTCTTTGAGCCGCTGCTGATGTGCGGCCGGGTCGAATTTCAGAGAGTCGTAATCCGCATTACGCATGACTTCATAACGGACGGCCTGATCGCCCATCATATAAGGAAAGGAAATAATGATATTTGTAGCTTCGGGTTTCGGCTTGTCTGCGCCGGAGCCAAATACGCTGACCAGCGCGGAAGCGTCAGCACCGCGTAATATCGGCCAGGGCGCAAAGTGATCGCCGGTAGGCAGGTTTATGCCAAGTTGTACGGGCTTATTCAGCATGCCGACCAGCGCTATTTGCGTGTCAGAAAGACAATTTGACCCGGTATCTTTGCCCTGCGGACAACGCAGATGCGCTATTTTAAATGTCGCACTACAGGCATCCGGATTGGCGACAACGCCGTCGGCCAGACCGTCCAGTTTATCGCAGGCACCGGTCACGGCGTTGGCAATCAGCGCGGCTTTTGCCGGTGAAATCCACGCACCCGGCGTGTTGTAAATAGCTTGCCCGATACGGATACCCTCCATGTGCAGTTCGACGACGTTGTATACCGGATGAATAGCGATCGCGCCGTCGTAGTCGAGCGGGAAGCGCTGAATTGCAGCAAGTGCTTCGTGTCCGCCCTGAGAATTGCCCTGAAAATACAGGCGCGAGGGTTTTTTACCGTAAGCCTGTGTGATGAGTGCGACCGCAACATCGTGGGTTTTCTTAATCTGAGCACCGGCAAAATTATCCCAGGCTTCCTGGTTGAGAGCAAAAGACGCATCGGATACGCCGCCCTGATGCCCGGAATCGCTGCCAAAAGTCGCGTAACCTTGTTTCAGCGCGCCGGGTGTAGCGGCTGGCGCCAGCCGGGCTGTATCGGCATCCTTAACGGCACCGTCGAATCCGCTGCCGCCGAGCTGCAAGGCTTTACCATTCCATATGAGGGGCAGATAAAGCTGAAAATTAATATCAGGTGCTGTCACATCAATGGGTTTAATCAGTCCTTCGAGTTTGCAGTGCTGATTACCGGGATGACCGGCCATCGCAACATTGGTCACCAACGCGCCGCGGGTTGGTAAACCTATTTTGGCAGCATCGATGCGGGAATTTTTTAGGGCCACACATTGCGACTGGTTTATACCTGCCGGGGACGCTTCGGCTACATTTGCTGAGAACAAATTAGCGAAGAACAACGCAAAACAAAAAGTACAAAAACGCGCATTCATCAGACAGCTGTTATCCCATTGCGTAAAAGTGGCAGTTTGTCATTAAATGATCTGCGAAAACAGCCCTCCGTGCAGGAATTAGTCACTCACGACATTATGGATATGGCATACGCATCTCATCACGCAAACAAATGAACTCAGGTTTAATAGCCTCCTTATTTATGAGTAGAACGAGTTTTTATATTTTTACACCAGACCTTATGCAATTAAAATAATATCCCCATTGTGAACTATCATTTTAATGAATGATATAAATGCCTGGGTGTTTGATATTGGCATGGTGAATGAAATAAATCTAATTTTTAATTTGTCTCTTATTGGTAATTAAAGGTATATTGCTGCCGCCTGCCTGGTTGCGGGTGCGATTAATATTAATCAACTTTTTTGAAAAGGAATTTACATGAAGTCTTTAGTCAAGTTGTTTGTCCTGGCTGCTGTGGTCTCTACGCTTTCTGGTTGTACGGGTAGCGTCTATAACAAAGAAAAAAACTGTGATTACATGTACTTACTTCACCCTGCCATTTCAATTTCTAAAATGATTGGTGGTTGCGGCCCGACTGAAAAATAATGTTATTTTCAGTGTAAAATATGCTGGGCGATGATGCCCGGCATTTATTTAATAACACGTCTGTTTCTTAATACTTTCTTAAAACGTCCAGCAGATACCGCTGGCACCCTCCTGCCTTTTAGAGCGTTGCCGATAATTTTCGTCAACAGTTATGTACTAACCTGCTTAACCAATGAGAGTTTCATAATAAATCACCTGTGTTTTAGATTAACAATCTAAATGTAGACCAGTCGTCTCCAGGCAAGTTAAAAGCATTCCATTTTGCTAAAGCTTATTTGTAGATTTCTCCACATCGCATTACTCTTCAATGAATCGCAGCAGGTCTTCATTAATCGTCCCGGCTTGGGTGATTGTCATCCCGTGGCCAAATCCCGCATAGACCTTGAGCTGCGCATCTTTGACAAGTTGCGCGGACAGAATGGCAGAGTCGGCCAGCGGAACGATCTGATCATCATCACCATGCATGATCAGGGTTGGCACATCGATTTTCTTAAGGTCATCAGTGAAATCAACCTCAGAGAACTGTTTGATACAGTCATACTGACCTTTGATCCCACCCTTCATTCCCTGAAGCCAGAAGCTTTCTCTCACACCATCAGAAGGCGTCTCTGACGAACGATTGTAGTTGAAAAACGGCGTGGTCAAATCCTTATAGAACTGAGAACGGTCTTTTTCGACCGCAGCACGGATGCCATCAAACACTGCCATAGGCAGACCGCCAGGATTTTTCTCGCTTTGCAGCATAACCGGAGGCACTGCGCCGATAAGTACTGCTTTGCTGACGCGTGCCGAGCCATACGTACCGATATACCTTGCGACTTCGCCACCGCCAGTAGAGTGTCCAACCAGAACAACATCGTTGAGATCTAACTGTTCGATGAGTGATGATAAATCTTCAGCGTAGGTATCCATATCATTGCCTTCCCACGTCTGACTTGAGTTGCCATGGCTGCGGCGATCGTGAGCTATTACACGGAACCCCTGCTGACCGAAGAACAACATTTGCGCGTCCCATGCATCACTTGATAATGGCCAGCCGTGGGAGAAAATAATGGTTTGTCCCTTGCCAAAGTCTTTATAAGCAATCTTAGAACCGTCTTTCACCTGAATAGTTTTCATCACTTTATTCTCTTTTCTGTTGGCGACGCCTCATGGGCGGAGCATTTAATGTAGAGGTGTTTTTTTCGTATGTTTACTTTTACACCTGGCAATCATTCACAGAATGACTGGCCAGGAAATCATTTAACTGATGTTTACTGAGATAAACTTTGTGCCGCTTTTTCGATCAGGTTCGCAATTTTTTCCGGCTGCGAGGCGTAAATGGCATGGTTGCCTTTCAATTCAGTAACGGTGCTGTGCGCGCGTTTTGCCATAAAGCGCTCCAGTTCTGGATTAATAGCACGATCCTGCGTCGCCACTACGGCCCAGCTTGGCTTCGTTTTCCATGCCGGAACGCCTGCCGGGGCACTAAATGCTGCTACTGCAGGCATAAGTTGAGATTGCGCCAACAGATTTGTTTCTTTGACTGGCAAGTCAGCGGCAAAGTCCGCGTGGAAATTTTCCGGTTTGATATAAAGGAACTGATCTGGCGTTTCAGTAATAGACTGAGCGGCTGGCGGGTATTTTTTGGCCAAACTCAGCAATGAGTCACCTTGCTCCGGCTGAAACGCTGCGATGTAAACCAGGCCGGCAACAGAGGGATCATTTCCCGCGTCACTGATGATCATTCCGGCGTAGCTATGGCCAACCAGCAATGATTTACCACTTTGCAACGCCAGAACGCGTCGAGTCGCCGCGACATCATCCGCCAGCGAGGTTTGAGGCTCCTGCACAATCGACACTTTATAGCCTGCTTTATTCAGGATGCGGGCCACTGGAGCCCAACCTGAACCATCCACAAAAGCACCGTGTACCAGAACGATGTTTTTAACCGGCGCCGCCATTGAAGACTGAGCATAGACTGACAGAACCAGGCTTAAAGCCAGAGTAGTCAATGATTTTTTGAACATGATTAATTTCCTGTATTTTATATGGATTATTGAATTAGACCGGTCGTCTAACCATCTCTTAAATAAAAAATTTACCCGTACCTGCTATTCAGGCCAACTCTGTGTGCTGTTCTTTATACCGGAACGGCTGTTGTGCTATGTCGTTTAGTTGCCGTGCCATGTGTGTAAGCTAACAGCTATTAGACCAGTCGTCTACATGTAATTAATAAAACTTTTCCATCTTTCATTCGCAAGTACCTTCTCATTGCGGTTACCTGCCACGATGAGATAACCCACTAATTTTGATGCTTGTTCAACTGCGTTTGTTCACGTTTCGATGATGCACTTAGTCGGCTTTCTTTGCCCAAACTGCATGAGTATTTGTGAATTCACGCATCCAAAGTGCGAGAGTCCGCGACAATACCCACTCTTTTTCACACAGCCATTGGCCCGATTCTATCTTGTAGATCCAGCGGATCGCCTACCTTCGACAGTCTGACGGCTGCGCTGAACTAGCGCGTCTGCTTTCAAAGCTTGTGTGACGCGAGCCCGCTGTTGTTTGAAGGGTAAATGGTTTAACCCATGTTTTTTTAGTTACAACATTCTAATAATTTCAAACATCAATAACAGTGACTAATTCAACTTCATTTTAACATTCGGTCTGGCAGGGAATGAACACCAGCTCTTACCAATACGATCTCCGAAGACATGAAAAAGCGGTCGCAAAGCGACCGCCTGAGTTCTCAAAAAACGTCTTATCGTTTACGCCATATCGTCAACTGCGCGACGGTATGTTGGAATTTTCTTGCCGTTTCCCGGATAACAAATGGCACATCTTGTGGCTGCTGAATTTCCTCAAAATCACTGGCCAGAAGGCGGCGCAATGCCTGATGGGTGGTCACTGCTTCACCGTTCTCGCGGAACCCCCCTACCCAATTCTCTTTTGGGGTGAATTCTTCAAGCCAGGTATACGGCGATGACAACATCAGCAATCCGCCTGTACGAATCATTGGTGTGATGTCTTTCAGGAACCGCGCAGGTTCACGCAGACGGTCAATCAGGTTTGCCGCCAGAACCAAATCATACAATTCAGCCTGCGGTTTAAGATTGCACGCATCACCCTGCACAAAACTGACACGTTCTGTCTGCTGCGCATTGATCCCTACATCTGCCAGCGTCGCCTGACAATAATCGACCAGACCACCCTCTTCCGGGATCACATAACGACAAGCTTCGCCTCTCGCCAAAGCCAGAGCGACATCGATAAACCGCGCGGAATAATCCATGCCCACGACAGCATCAAAATGACGTGCAAGCTCGAAACTGGCGCGGCCGGTCGCACAGCCGATATCTAGCGCCCTGCCTTTCTGACTGACATTTTTTACAGCTATATCAACAAGTTGTTCGGCGTAATTTGGCTCGTTAAAGTGGCGCGGACCGTACTGGAAATCCAGATACTGAGCCACCAAACCATCGGTTTCATACGGATTCACCGTGATCTGTTCCTGATGACTGGACACCACATAACGGAAACCTGCATGCTGGAAGAAGTGACGGCGGAACGCGTAACGGGAAGATTTCAATGCCTCGTTACCGGTCGAAATCCAGCTTCCACCTTTGATCATCGAGTGTTTACCATCAAAAGTCGGCGTCGAAAAATCGTCATATAACGGATGCACACGGAAACCATCAAACCCGCTGATGGGGGTTGATGCCCATTGCCAGACGTTCCCGACAATATCGTAAAAATCGCCCTGTGCGAAATGATCTACCGGACAAGAAGAAGCCCAACAGGCCAGATTGATGTTACCCGGCGCAGTCTGCCAGTCTGGCTGATCGCCAGGCACCTGATTACGTAAAATCATCCATTCTGCTTCGGTCGGCAACTGAACAGATTCACCGGTTTGTTTCGCTTTCCAGCGACAAAATGCCGCCGCTTCAAGCTGATTGACTTCTGCAGGCCAGTCCCACGGCATCGGCACTTCTTCAGTCATCAGACGTAATTTTAGTTGCTCAGGTTCACGCGGCGAACCGACCCAAAATGTCGGCATTTCTGCCTGCGCAAACTCACGCCATCCTGCACCTTCTTCATCCCACCACTCAGGATTCTGGTAGCCGCCCGCCTCGACGAAAGTATAGAATTCGGCGTTGCTCACCAGCATTTTACTGGCGCTAAATGCCTGAATTTTATGCTCTGACGTGCCGTATTCGTTGTCCCAGCCGTACGTGTCGTCCTGCTTACCTAGTGTGACAACGTCACCTTTAACGGCTACTGTTTCGTTTTCAGGCACCGTTTTCCGGTCATGTCTTGCCAGTTCACAGGCAGGCCAGTGTGCCTGAGGTTTGACCCATTCCACCGGTAACTGGCGGATCAGTACGCTGGACGTTTCAAGATGGATGCGTTCATGCTCGATACCCATCAGGATCACCCACGCCGGGCTGCTCCAGTCGATCGGTAAACTCAGCGGCATCGTATCGATAATAGCGAGCACTTCTTCGCGAACTTTGTTGCGATATGTCCGTAAATTGGCGACAGATGGCCAGTGATAGTTCTGATCGTCGAGATCGTCCCAGCTCATTTCATCCACGCCAATCGCCAGCATTGCCTCGATGTGGGAATCAATACGCTCAGGAATTAAACCTGCCGCCATAAGCTTGTTGATATAAAAAGTGGCGGTATGACCAAAATAGAAAATCAGCGGATGGCGCAGGGTAATCGCTTTGTTGAAGTAAGCGCGTTCGTCCGCCAGACAATCGAACAGGCTTTCATAAAGTTCCCAGGTCTGAATATAGTAATCACGTATTTCCTGACGTTTTTGTTCCGCCGTTCCTGTGCTTAGTAAAACTGTCTGCGTCGGTTCCGGCAAGCCGTTTGCGTTCTCTGGTTGTGAAAGCATCATTAATTCCTCTGTCCTCTGGCAACGCCAAATCAATACTCAAGTGTAGCAGCTGACATCAGCGGCTTATTTCCGGCGCGTGCGGGCCGGTCTGTTCGTCGTTAAATCAAAAAAAATTGCAGATATTTCTATTTCGAAAAAAAAGCCTATCTTTCCATATATAGCAGCGATATCGCCGGAACCTGCAGGCATTCACCCTCAAATTGATGACGCAAATCGAAGTAATCCGGCGCGCTGATAATGCCCTGAATATTGTCAGAAAATGCTTCCAGCGCCTTTTTCATTTGCGGCAGATAGTCGTGGGTATCGTAAACACGGTCGATACCTTCGAGCGAATGATTCATGATTTTACGGGCAACATCGTTAGGGACATTCAGGGAGGATAATTTGGATCTGGCCGTCCGGCGCAAATCCCGTGTTGCAAATGGCTCAATGCCCAGCCCTCTTTCTGCACGTAACATACGGCGGATTACCTGAGTGACGGCGCCCCGCGATAACGGTTTTTGTGCATCAAGCGGCGACGGAACCAGCCACGGACTATTTTTTGGACTGGCCGCCAACAATGCTTCCACACAGGTCACCATTAAAGATGTCAGGGGCAGGCTATGATCGCGGGCTGATTTATTACGCGTGCCCTGCCGCCAGACGCCAATTCGCAGGTGAAACTCCTCTTTTCTGGCACGTACGATTTCATCCGGACGCCTGGCAGTCAGTAAACAAAGGCGTAGCGCCCAGCGACATTGTTCCGAAATATCCCATAAATCAAGGCCATGCCAGAAAATCCAGATTTCAGCATCGGTTAATGCCCGCTCGCGGGGCGGCGTATTTCTTCCCCCGACGTCACGGCGTTTCATGGAACTCAAGGGCGAATGGCCGAGATATCCCTGCGTTTCCGCCCAGCCAAAAAATTGCTTACACAGGGCAAATACCCTTTTGGCTTCGGAAATTTTTCCGTCCGCTAACAACACATTGAATAAGCGATTCAGACGCAGGCGGGTAATTTTGTTGAGTGGCACATCGCCAATCACCGGCAGGACATGTTTCATTAAAGAGGACACGGCAATTTCCGGACGACGACGTGTCAGGATCAACGAAAGCCGGATCCAGACATTGATCACCTGCCCAACCGTCGCATTACCCTCTTCGTCAAAATCATCCAGCTTTGCGAGCGGCGTCATTTTCACATTCTGAAGATAGGCAAGCACATGCCGGCCAACATTCTCGGCAGCAAAATGTGTTTCGTTGATCGTTCCGGATACCGCGTTGCTCATCAGCCCTATTTCACCTGAAAAAATCACAGGGCGGTTTTATAACAAGTCATAGGATCTTAGGCAAAAGGTTTATGACTCCAGACCTATTAAGTCTGGAGTCACTACGGCAATCTATAAGGAAAAATAAAGGAGTTAGCAGAAGGATTATGACGTCATTGACGGGTTAAAAAACCTACAAACTGGACAAGCAGTCCAGTTATCCTGATGCAGGTCACTGGATAATCGCTGCTGTTTTATTCAATTTCTGCAGCATGATATTCACTTATGACACCGTAATCATCAATGTAACTGACGGTCATCGACAATTTTCGGCTGTCAGTAAATTGAATAACAGGGAGACTGATATGGCTGAATGGTGCGATCATTCCGTCATGAGGTAAATTATTTTCCCAATGCACCTCTCCATATTTTATTTGTGTCAGCGTCACGTACAGCGGCGAACGATTTTCAATTTGGAGTCGGGACTTATTACTATCTTTGACGTATGAAAAATGTAATTTTTTTACCGCGTCACTGCTGGTTATATCTCCCAGAGTATTGGGACGATAGAAAATTTTAATTCTGGTGCGGATGGCCATTTGTAACACAGGGTTATCCTCCGACACTGGCATTTTCGGCGGAACTTCAAGAACATTCAGCCAAAACAAGGACTCCGAATCAGCCGTAAGGGAAGGCCCTTTACCGGTAAACAATACACGTATACCCAGCGAACTTTTTGGCTCAAGCCTTGCTACTGGCGGCAAGACAACAAAGGGTACATAAATATGCTCAGGTTTTTCTTCAGGCTCTTCTTTATCAATCCATAATTGCATCAGTGCAGGTTTCGACCCTTCATTGATAATGCTTATGGACTCATCATTTGCTTTTTGGCTGAATATTAACCGTGTTCGGTTAATGTAAGTTTCACCTATTCCCTGTTCTGTAGTCATTGTCCAAAATAATACTGAAGCTAAAATAAAACAGGGTAATGATGATAGGATTTTCATAGAAAAAATATTTTTGTTAGTTATTTGTATTTCAGCGTAAAAGTTACTGAACCACTCACATTGCCGGAAGATACAGTATTCTCTGTTTGATACAAACCTGCCCTGAGAGGAACAGAGTAATTTGTATTGGCCGTTCCTGAATCATAACTGGTCAGCAGATAATCCGTATTGAACGTCACGGGAATGTCCTGATCCGTGAGCATTTGCAACGCGACGCCGCTTGCCGTTGAAGTACTGTCCGGCGCAAACACTCCCTGTGAATTATTTTTAATCGTTGTTGTTGGCATAAACGAATAACTGATGCTGGCCAGCCCAGCAGGACATTGCGTGAAATTGAGCTTAAAGTCTGTTCTGGATGTTGTGTAGCCTGGACCGCTAAAATCAGACCGCGCGGCTGGCGGGAGTGTCACATCCACATTGGGTGTTGTACAGGTGCCTCCCGTGGTATTAATGACCAGCCCCCCCGCAAGGAACTCCGCAATCATATAAGTACCCCCACCTGTGCTGGAAGCGCCGTTGTAAAACTGATAATGCCGCGTATACATCGGATCAAAAACAGGCGTAGTACCCGCAGTCAGCGTATTTGCTGTCTTTACAAAACGAATTTGTACATCAACCCCGATATTAAATGAACGTCCGCTGTCGTAGGTGACAGGGAAGAGTTCTGCTGGTGTTTGATAAATACCACCAGCTACAGTCAGCGGATACCAGGCACTGGTTTGCCCTTTCACGGTATAACGCCAGCGGGCGATGTAACCAAGCCCGGTTTTCACCGCAGTATTATAAACACTGTAGGCCTGGCCTTCTGTCGTCGTCGTATTCCAGATGGTGTAAGGAGGATAACCCTGAACCGCGAGTTGCGGTGAAATCGTCTGATAGGTGTTCCTTTGCGCACAGGTCCACGCGGTCGGATCTGATGATGTTACCCACCCGCCCAACAGGTCTCCCACAACAGCATCTTTCCCAATCTGAATGGTGGTTGAAGAGAAATACTGGTAATAGGAACTTGTCCGGTTGCAATTAACCCACGTACCATCCGCCCATACCGGATGACTTATACCAGCGAACGCGATAAAGAGAATTGACCTGAAAATTTTTGCCATAACATTTCTTCCCTGTTTACTGGCACACCACGTTTGCACGCCTGAAACTATCTTCCTCTGACAGATTATCAGCGGGCAGCTGGTACAATAATTCACATTGTTGCGACGGCGAACTTCCCCATTTCACATTGAGTTTTCCTTCGCTATTTTTTACCCGAATAAAACTCTGGCTTCCTTGTGCGATATATCCAACCCTCTCGTTCTTCTCATCTGTAACAGGTGTGCCAAACGGAATTTCCTCGTTACGAACCGAGCTGATTTGCAACAAAGCGGAATAACCAAAATCTGTTTTATATTTCAATAACACCACCGCACCGGCCGTCGGAACGCTATTCTGGCGGGTGACGTCGAGAGCAATATCATTGGAAAGCCCTTTTGGATCCAGTTCGATGCTATTCTGCCGATACGGTGTTAAATAAGGCACCGCGGCTTTACCTGATTTATCCAAAGCCAGGCTTGAATTATTCGCCACTTTCGCGCCGCTGGCATGGTTCGCTTCCACAACTGCCATGGTGTCGCCCATTATCGGCGTGAACACTACACCATTTCCGTATGCAATTGCGCCGCCCGAAAGCGTTGCCCCATACTGCTGGTAGCCTTGTCCGGCTGAAAAGCTTCCTCCTAACCGGGTATAAGGTGAATTCCAGTTCCCACTGGCGCCTGCGGTATTGCGGTTACCCATCGATGAATAATGATCTGCATTGCCGAAAGCACTGTAAGTATATTGACGCTCATCGCCAGCGGAACCCGAGACCGAATTCTGAATCCCCTGATGATCACGTTCCTGTACATAGGTGGAATTGAAATAAGCCGAATTTGCGCTGCTACCCAGAGGTAGTGAAATCCCTACGGCAATTTTGTTGTCCCAGATATTTTTCACCAGATCCCGGGTACGGCTGGCATTAATATTCAAATTGAACCATGAGAAAGTGTTGGTGTATCCCATTTGGTATTCAGTATCACGCCCGCCTCTGTTCCAGTAATCCTGGGTGCTTGCACTGATATTCAATGTTCCCCAGACCTCCGACAAATCCTGTGTTGCGCTGATCTGCACACGATTTTTACGATTGATACTGCTGGAATAAAAAGCGTTTCCGGCAGAGGTTTGCTGGTCCCGTATCAACATTGCATCATCAATACTGTAGTAACCGGCGCTTGAATAACGATAATTCGCCAGCGTGATATTCGTGTTCACCACTGGCAGTATTTTTGAGAAAGCCAGACTGTAACTTTGCCCCTCTTTTGAGATTTCGTTATGTAGCTGAGTACGGGCATGAGTGATATCCGAAGATATCGCGCCCAGCGAAGTATTCAGTGCAATCCCCCCGGCCACCGACTGATACTCTCCTCCCCCTAATACACCTCCGTAACCCGTGATAAGATTGGTAAAACCGTTCCGTATAGTGCCCATCGCAATCAGGGGTTTTTCATTCACGGTCGAATTACGATAAGTCCCGCTCATCAGTGTGTAGCGGGTTGTCCCTGGCCTTAATAGTTCAGCGATCGACGCATAGGTCACAGTAAAACTACGCTCGCTGCCATCCGCTTCTTTCACTGTGACCAGCAAATCTCCTCCTGTGCCCGTCGGATACAGTTCATCTATGACGAACGGGCCAGGTGGAACCGTGGTTTCATAAATACGCGTGCCGCGCTGTGAAATCTGAACTAATGCATTAGTATTCGCCACGCCACTGATCACCGGTGCGTATCCGCGCTGCGAGTCCATATACATCCGGTCATCGGATGCCAGCATGGCCCCGCGAAAACCCACGCTATCAAAGACCTGTCCTTCCGTCATAGACTCACCGATCACCAGCTTACTGCGTATCGGCACTATCGCACGTTCGAGATAAGTGCTGGCGTTATCATATTCCCATCCATTTTTATCGCTCTGGTTAAAAGACCCTTTATATCGCAAACGCCAGACATCCCAGTTTATACCACCGAGAAGTCCGAGATATTGAGTAGAGATACTTTGCGTTTCTGACATTTCTGAATGATAGGCGTTATAGTCATATTCTAATGTTGCCGCTGTGATACCTTTATCCCAAAGTTCGGGGCTGACATACCCTCTGGCATGGCGAAGTAAATAGATCTGCGGCGCTGTCACATTAAGATGTTGAGTGGTAACGTCATAACTGGCATCGAGTCCGGGAAGCAATTTATTAATATCAGCACATTGATGGGGATCTTTAAGCTGATAAACGACATTTTCATCGAGTCTTTCACTATCAATACCCAAATCTGATAGCAATTTTATATTGAAACACGCATGGGCTATTTTTGATTGATTATCAGGAAGTGAAAAATTAACGTCTGTACGCCCTTTCCACCTCTCATGTACATACAGATCCACCCGATGTATTCCGGGTAGTACAGGGTTTCCTTGCGCATAATCATTAACGTCTATTGCTGACCGCATAAATGCACTGTTAAAAATAACCGTATCAGAACCTGCATAACAGACGACGTGAGAGAACAGCAGTGCAGACCAAGCTGTTCTTCTCAAGATCGCCATGGTGAATGAATTTTTAAGCGAGCCAGATATCATTTCATAATATCTGTTCATTGACTGATTCCCCGCCATAATCATTTATGATGCTATAGAATAACTTTTCGCCCCGTATATCTTTATTCTCATTCGACTTCAGATTGAATTCTATTTCACTTTCAGGCTCAACCATTCTCTTCGTAAAATTTTCCACACGGGAAAGTACCGGTGATGTTTTTGAGTGTCTGACTTCCAGCTTACTGAAAGTGATAAAGTAAGGTGAAGGATTGATAATTGTTAGTTTGTTGCCAATCACTGATACTTTTAACTGTTTATAAGCCTGAAGTGGCGAAGGTACTAAGTTATCTGGTCGGTAAAACAACTTAACCCGGGTACGAAATGCCATTTGCAATACATTATCACCTGCCTGAATCCTCTGTGTCGGCTTTGGAGGCACTTCCAAAAGATTAAACCAGAACAGCGATTCCCGATCCTGTGGTAAATGCTCGTTCAGTGCCATCAGCCGTATCGCCTGACCTTTCTCTGGATCGATGCGAATGACAGGAGGATTGACAATAAATGGGACATTGACTTCACCGGGCCGGGCTTTCGGATTGCCATCATCCAGCCACATTTGTACCAGATAGGGTTTTTTACCCTTATTCATTAATTGTATTACTGACTCTTTATCTTGAGCATGGAATACAATCCGCGTTCCGTTAATGACAACTTCCGGATACGCTTTACAGGAAAAGAAGCAGGTTAAAATAATACTGATGAATATAGACTTACACATCCCTGAGTTCCTCTTTATTGAAACAGGGGTGAAATTCCTGCTTCACCCCTTTTTATCGGTTACTCGTATGTCATGGTGTAATCAACTTGCGTGGTGACCGTTCCTGCCACAGAAACTCCGGTGGCATAATAGCGGGCGAAATAATTCAATGTCCCGCTGCCGGCGCTGATATCAACCGGAATATCATTTTGGCCATCGGTTACCGGAGATCCGGCGACTATTGACTCCATACTGGCATTTAATAATTCAACCTGAACATTTTTTGCTGCATCCGACGCGGTGGTATCTATATTAAGACGGCCGGTGGCACTATCAACATAAGTACCGGGTTCATAATAAGTGCTTGCCGTGCCTAAAGCCGTACCTGAACAACTTGTCAGTGAGATATTAAAAGGTGTCGCACCGGCAGTTTCCCCCGGCGCTTTCAAACTGTTTGCTGAAACAGTAGGTAATGTCACGGTCGCATCCTCACTTCCACCATTAACAGCAATTGAACAGGTAGTATCTGTTACCTTGCCATTAATAGTAATAGTTCCATCGACCGCCATTGCCGACGCAGCAAACGTAGATGTTATGACTAACGCAAGCATGGGTATGACGTGTTTAGTATTATACATATGCACTTCCCTATATACGTAAGGATTGATCACTAGCTAATAATGATGGCATCAATATATAATAAGTCTTTCATCAATCCGACAGATAAATATATACAGAAGTTCATTATTAACGTCACGCATCATATACCGAAAATTATGATAAGCAATACAAGTTACTTGAATAGGCAGAGTTTAATTTTGGGGGGGGTTAATTAATAGTTATTTATATAAAAAGTTCTCCTAATAACATTCAAAATATACTCGGCCATAAAAATATAATAACCAAATTAGTCGTCAGGGTATTTGCGTGCAAACACCCTGAACTGATGGGCTATGTTACGCTGTCGCCAACCTGAAGGCCGAGACAGACTGCGTCAGATATAACACCTGCTCTTCAAGTGAGGCCGCTGCTGCTGCGGATTCTTGCACCAGCGCCGCATTCTGCTGAGTTACGCCGTCGATTTCGGTCACAGCCTGCTCAATCTGGCTTATCCCACGGCTTTGCTCATCAGATGCGGTCGAGATATGTTCCATCAGCACATCAACCTGAGTCACGGAAGAAATAATTGCCGAGATAGAATCCCCGGTACGCGATACCTGTTCAGATCCTTCCTTTATATTGGCAACGGATTCAGAGATCAGACTTTCAATTTCCTTCGCTGCGACAGCACTGCGCTGCGCCAGACTGCGCACTTCGCTGGCGACCACCGCAAATCCACGCCCCTGTTCGCCGGCACGTGCGGCTTCAACGGCGGCATTGAGCGCCAGAATGTTGGTCTGGAACGCAATGCTGTTGATGACGCCTGTTATGTCTTCGATTTTCTTAGAGCTGCTGTTAATACGACTCATCGTTCCGATCACATCCTGTGCCACCTTTTCACCTGCACGCGCATTTTTAACGGCTTCACGTGTCAGGCCACTCGCACGGGTGACATTCTCGGTATTCTGTTTTACGGTCGCCCCAAGTTCTTCCATGCTGGCCGCGGTTTGTGTCAGTGCAGCCGCCTGTTGTTCTGTGCGGGAAGCCAGATCAATGTTCCCAGCCGAAATTTCCTGCGATGCATGAGCAACGGTATGACTGGTGTCGCGCACCTGGCCGATAATGCGGGTCAGCGACTGTCGCATATGCTCAATAGACTGCATCAGTTCTTCAATTTCGCTGCGTGAACGGGCATTAACCGGCACCGGGGTATCAAGATAACCTTCTGCAATCTGCCGGCAATGATCACGTGAATTCAGAAGCGGCGTCAGAACGAAACGTTTAAGCAAAATCACCACGCCAATAATGATGATCAGGAATAGCAGACCAAAACCTATGGTCAACCCGATGCCAAATTTGAAATTATCCTGCGCATCATTGTTGAGATTTCTGGCGTACTGCTCGTGCAGCGCCAGCACTTTATCCAGGACGATTTCATACTGTCGATCGAGTTTTATGACTGTCGGGATCTTTGCTTTAAACCGCGCCTGGTCACCCGCTTTAGCGGCATCGATCAGCGGCTGTATTCCGTTCTGACGATATTCCAGATAAGTGGCGCGATATGCCTGGGCCAGTTCATCCTCACCCGGCAGTTTAGGTGCATCTATATAGGCCTGAAATGCGGCATCGGCCTTCACGATAACTTCATTGACGCCGTCAAGTGCAGCGCCGTTTTGCTGACCATTGCTGCTCTCGATTTCCTTCATGTACTCCATAACGCGTACACGTGAGGTACGGCTATGATTAATGGGGTCAATCACGGACAGGACGACACGGATTTCTTTGTTGACGTCATCAAGGGAATGATTACTTTGGGTTAGCAACCAGATATTTGATAACATACTGGTGAAAAAAAGAGCGAAAAGGACTACAAGAACGAGTAAAGAGGACTTTTTAAGCGACATCGGTAGATTCTCAAAACAGAGCAAGGATCTGTTTATCGGCATTTGGCTTAAAAGGTTTAATGATTGCTTCACCCTATCAGGAATTTAACAGACGATGATCGGCCCGCCATCAAATTTTTAGCTATATCTGATACCGCTCTCCACTTAAAGGCAGCTTCAACTGCCGACACAGTGCAAAACTAAAAAATTTCTTTACACTTTTACGTTAATGAAAATCGCATTCAAATCTCTTACACAGAACCTGCATAGGTATTTATTCCTGCAGGAAAGATCCTAATAAACATCAAATAAAATTATGCCATGCGTGTGTCACCTTCGTTTTACAAATAGAATATTCATTCGGCATATGAATATTCCCATAGGAAAACATGAAAATTCCTATGAATTAACCGTCGCAATGAAATGAAAAAATTTTCATGAAAGAAAAATTTTCTCAGATATTTCCTGCGTTTTTTCATTAATAATCCTGATGGAGTTTTCACTTTTCTATTTTTTTCTACAAACCGATCAGCCTCAATGCCTTATCACATGCTGCCTGCGAGGGTATTAAGAGAAAATTCCTATATTTCAATATGATGATCCGTTATCCTGCGATCCAAGCGATGTAATACTTAGTTACAAATTATGATTTTCAATAGAATAACTAATGTTTCTAAAATGCCAGCGACAGGTACTTATCTGAAATTTTACTTTTTCAGATAAATTCAATACACACTGCGAAATGCTCCGAAAAATATCAGCTCGCTTGTGACCCTGAAGTTATTCGCACGTTATTATGATGCGGCATGGACAAATTTTTATGGCAGGGTTGCCAGCCTCAATGTATTTTTCAGATTCATTGGCAGCGTTTATCACTCCACAGTAAGGGATAGGCATGTCTAATAGTTTTCAGGAAGAAATCCCCAAAGCCCGCGTTAATATTAAATTAGATCTCCACACGGGCGGCGCACAGAAGAAAGTCGAATTACCTTTAAAATTAATGGTAATGGGAGACTACAGCAATGGCAAAGAAGACCGACCTTTGTCTGAACGCGAAAAAGTTAACATCAATAAGAATAACTTTAACAGTGTTCTGGCTGAGTTCAGCCCTTCACTTAATCTGACCGTTGAAAATACGCTGGCTGGCGATCATAGCGAAGAAAACATCTCTCTGAACTTCAACGAAATGAAAGATTTCGAACCCGAGCAGGTTGCACGCCAGATCCCTCAACTGCGCGCCATGCTTGCCATGCGCAATCTGCTGCGTGATCTCAAATCCAATCTTCTGGACAACGCAACGTTCCGCAAAGAACTCGAAACCATTCTTAAAGATCCGTCCCTGAGCAATGAGCTTCGCAGTGAACTGAACGCTCTGGCACCTAAGGCATAACAGCCTCCACTTAACGGATTAATGCGAGAAAATGCTTATGTCAGTCAATACTGAAAACTCTTCTTCAAGCCAGACTACTGTTCTTGAACGCCCTGAAGCGGGCACCGTTTACGCTTCCCTGTTTGATAAAATCAATCTGACGCCGGTGACTTCACTGGGCGACCTGAATGATTTCCAGGATACCGCTGCCCTGGCTGATGTGACCGCCGATCAGCGTGTGACGGCAGCCGTTCAGGTCTTCCTGGAGCGTCTGAAACAATCTGGCCAGACCGTTGAGCGTCTGGATAAAACGCTGCTCGATCACCATATTGCAGAACTGGACAATCAGATCAGCCGTCAGCTCGACGCTGTGATGCATCACCCTGATTTTCAGCGAGTGGAATCCGGCTGGCGTGGTCTGAAGTTCCTGGTTGACCGCACCGATTTCCGCCAGAACGTCAAAATTGAAGTGCTGGATGTTTCTAAAGACGACCTGCGTCAGGACTTCGAAGATTGCCCTGAAATCATCCAGAGCGGCCTGTACCGTCACACTTACATTCAGGAATATGACACACCGGGCGGCGAACCCATCGGTTCTGTAATTTCCAACTACGAGTTTGATGCATCAGCCCAGGATGTCGCACTGCTGCGTAACATCTCAAAAGTCTCCGCTGCCGCACATATGCCGTTCGTTGGCGCCGTCGGTCCTAAATTCTTCCTGAAAGATTCCATGGAAGAAGTGGCTGCGATTAAAGACATCGGCAACTACTTTGACCGCGCAGAATACATCAAGTGGAAATCCTTCCGTGATTCTGACGATTCCCGCTATATCGGTCTGACTATGCCACGCGTGCTAGGTCGTCTGCCATATGGTCCGGATACCGTTCCGGTTCGCAGCTTCAACTATGTTGAAGAAGTGAAAGGTCCGGATCACGAAAAGTATCTTTGGACTAACGCAGCGTTCTCGTTTGCAGCCAACATGGTGAAAAGCTTCATCAAAAACGGCTGGTGCGTGCAAATCCGTGGCCCGCAAGCTGGCGGTGCGGTGACTGACCTGCCCATTCACCTGTATGACCTCGGCACCGGCAATCAGGTGAAAATCCCGTCAGAAGTGATGATCCCTGAAACCCGTGAGTTTGAGTTTGCCAACCTGGGCTTCATCCCGTTGTCTTACTACAAAAACCGCGATTATTCCTGCTTCTTCTCCGCCAACTCCGCACAGAAACCGGCACTGTATGACACTGCTGATGCCACAGCAAACAGCCGCATCAATGCGCGTCTGCCGTACATCTTCCTGCTGTCACGTATCGCGCACTATCTGAAGCTGATTCAGCGTGAAAACATCGGCACCACCAAAGATCGCCGTCTGCTGGAACTGGAACTGAACACCTGGATCCGCACGCTGGTCACTGAAATGACCGATCCGGGCGATGACCTGCAAGCCTCTCACCCGCTGCGTGACGCCAAAGTGACCGTAGAAGATATCGAAGACAACCCGGGCTTCTTCCGCGTGAAACTGTACGCCGTACCGCACTTCCAGGTGGAAGGGATGGACGTGAATCTGTCACTGGTTTCTCAGATGCCTAAAGCGAAAGCGTAAGAGGCCGGAGTGGTAATGAAAATTTATCGACCACTATGGAGTGAGGGGGCATTGCTGTCCCCTCAGCAGTTCCAGCAGCAGGCTTTGTGGGAAGCTCATAGTAATCAATGTGTTGCCCACCTGTCCGTTGTTAATCCCTGGGGCGTAGCCACAGCTGAATTTGATGAAGGCTTGCTAAGTGTCCGACGCCTGCAAGCACTACAGCTGACCGTGCGTCTGCCTGACGGTTCTCTGATAGATACCGGGAGCAGCGATCTTCTCCCCCCTGCCCGGGATTTATCTCAGGATATTCCGGCACAAGTCAATGAGCTTACGGTGATGCTGGCGATGCCGTTATTGCAGGCAAACAGCAGCAACGTACAACTCACTGACAATGCGGGGGATCGCCCGCTCCGTTATCGTCAGGAATGGGTAAATGTTCAGGATGCATTCGGTCAGGAAGAAGAGTCCATGGCTGTGGCCCGTTATGCTTTGTCTCTGCGTTTTGACACAGAACAAAACGAGGAATACCTGATCTGTCCTGTATTACGTCTGGTTCGCGACGGTCAAGGCGGCTGGAGAAATGACAGTACATTTATTCCTCCGTTGCTGGCAATGTCCGCTCATCACGGGCTTGTCCTGGACATGGAGCAAATTCTCACACAATTGCAGGCTAAACGCCGCCGCCTGATGGGGATGCGTCGTGAGAGCAATCAGCGTATGGCCGATTTCGCCGTCGCAGATGTGTCATTGTTCTGGCTGCTTAATGCCCTCAATACGCATGTTTCAGCATTATCTGAACTGGTCAAAAATCCGGCGCGACACCCTGAACAAGTCTGGTTTGAATTATCAAAACTGGCGGGGAGCCTGCTGACGTTTTCCTTGGAACATGATATCGAAGCGATACCGGCTTATGACCATGCATCCCCAGAGACCGTTTTCCCGCCTTTACTTGACCTCATCGGGGAGCTACTGGAAGCCAGCCTTCCTTCACGCGTTATCTCGCTGGAAATGCACAAGATCAATGGCCAGCAGTGGAAAGCGCCTCTTAATGACAGTCGCCTGCGTGAAGACGCGGACTTCTACCTGTCAGTGCGCTCAACACTGCCCGCTTATCAGCTGATTTCCCAGTTCCCTGCCTTGTGTAAAGTCGGGGCACCAGACGATGTCAATAATATCGTCAATATCGCACTTAATGGCGTGCCGCTGATCGCGTTAAGCCATGTCCCTGCGGCAATCCCTCTTCGGCTGGAAAATCAATATTTCGCCCTGGATCTCAAACATCCCTCTGCGCAGGCCATGCTGGATTCGGGTACGTGCATGTTCTATGTACCGGAACTTCTCGGTGAACTGCAACTGGAACTCTATGCGGTGCTTCGGTCATGAGAAATGAAATAGATATTGACGAGTTGCTGGCCGATACCTGGCTGTCCGTTGTGCAGTTACGTAATGGAGTGGTTGCAGAAGAAGGCGAGGCTTTATACGAGCGCTGCCGCGCACAGGTAGAGCGGGTTCAGGATCAATTACAGCTGGCAGGTTACGATAGCGAAAGCGTTGAACATATCACTTATGCCCAATGCGCATTGCTGGATGAAACCGCACTCGGTCGACAGGGTGAGGACAAGGCGCCTGATAACGGACATATTGCCTGGCAGCGGGCACCGTTACAGGCGCGTTTCTTTGGCTCTCTTCAGGCTGGTGAAGCGTTATATGAACGGATCCGCTCTGTGCTGCGTCAACCGGCACCCGATATCACCGTGCTGACCTGTTTTCATCGGATCTTATTGCTGGGTTTTCAGGGGCAATATAGCGCTCAAACCATCAACCCTCATCAACGTGAGCAAACACTCGCCGCACTTGCCGGGCGGGTCACTCCCTTCAACGTTATGCTCCCGGGAGCATTGCTGAGTAAAACAGGACGGGTACGTGGCGGGGCAATATTACGCTCACTCTGGTTCTGGGTTCTGGTTGCTATTGTGGTTGTGTCCGGTGTCTGGTGGGGTGGGCATGTCTGGCTGCAACATCTGATTCATCAGCAATTGCCGGGGCAGTTCTGATATGCGCATCGGTTCTCGTTTATCAGTTTACTGCCTGACTGGGATGACGGGGTGTCTGGCACTTCTGTTGTGCTGGGGATTCAGCCCATTTGGCGCCTCCACAAAATCAGTCATTACCCTCATCACAGTGATCTTAATGGCTGGACTGGTGCTGAGGGGAAGGCGCCATGATGTGTTCATCGATGAGACGACACGACTGGAAAACCTGCCGGAGATATCGTTTTCGCAGCCGGTCGTTCTTGTTTGCGGGGACAAGCTGGATGCGCTGTTTGGTGAAACTACGGTACGGATTACCTCACTTGCCTGTTATGTCAAAACAGACATCGCAAAACCGTTATCCATTTTTGTTGATGCGGTGCTATCGCAACGTCCCGGCTGGATCCGCCAGATGGCAGTACTGTACAGCGTTTCCCCGGAAGTTCATGCCGATGAAGCTGTCTGCCGTGCAGCGATTAAAAGCTGGCGTCAGCAGTTTTATCGTTTGCAAAAGCGCATTGGATGCCGCATTCCCGTGCTGGTCAGTTGCTGGCTGAACGGAACGGCGTCGCCCTGGTTTGTGGGCGCTGCCGACGGAAAAATGATCGTCAGGGACGACGATGAAGGCGCAACACTGCTGAGTGACTGGTTGAGTTCGTCAGACATCAATATGCAGCCCGCTCGCCAGTCTCAGGCTATCTGTCTTGAGGCAGCCTGTTCATGGCTTCGGGACGTTGTGCTTGATGAAATGCAGCATCCTGAAACCTTGAGCACGCCGGTTCTTCCCGTGGCCGTGGGTGTCAGGTTTAACGCCGTGTCGGGTGTGCCCGATAACCTTTGGTCTGCAGCATTGATGCGGCGTACCACACTGAATGCGCTGATGCCCTTGCAATCAGAGAGCGTGGCAACTCTGCCTTTTCCCGATCCCTTGTTACCGCTGCTTTCCGGCACTACCCGACATATCAGGGCCGGACTGGCACCGGTAATCGCCGTCATTCTCATGATGTGTTTTGCGGTAACGGCCATTGGTTTTGTTGTTAACAACAACCACAGGCTCATTACGCGTATCGGTATGGATCTGAAGCGCTATCTGATCATTCCTGTGAACAATTACGTTCCGAAAGCACAAGCCGTTGCCGTGTTGAAACTGGATGCTCAGTTGCTTGAGCGTTATCACCGCCAGGGCGAGCCTTTACGTCTGGGTTTAGGACTTTATCAGGGTGAACGACTCTGGCTGGCTCTGCAGCAGGAAATTGATCGTTACATTCCTTCCCCTCCGCCGCCGCCACCGGCTGAGAAACACATAGCTAAAACCGTGCGTCTCGACGCCTTGTCACTATTTGACACGGGCCAGTACGAGCTTAAACCGGGCTCGCTCAAAATGCTGGTTAATACGCTTGTGGATATTAAGGCCAGGCCAGGCTGGCTGATTGTGGTGGCCGGACACACGGACATTACCGGTGACGCAAAAGCCAACCAGACATTGTCGCTCAAGCGTGCCGAGTCACTGCGTGACTGGATGCTTTCAACCAGTGATGTCTCCCCGACCTGCTTTGCCGTTCAGGGTTATGGCGCAACACGCCCTATTGCTTCAAATGATACCCCGGAAGGCCGTGCGGCTAACCGTCGTGTCGAAATCAGTCTGGTGCCACAGGCAGACGCCTGCAAGGCAACAGCAACCCCAAGTTCATCAAATGATTGATGAATGTTTACCTTAGAAATGGAGAACTACCCATGGCAATTCCTGTTTATCTGTGGCTGAAAGACGACGGCGGTGCGGACATCAAAGGCTCCGTAGACGTTAAAGATCGCGAAGGCAGCATCGAAGTGGTGGCACAGGATCACAACCTGTACATCCCGACCGATAACAACACCGGCAAACTGACGGGTACGCGTATTCACACCCCGTTCCTGTTTACCAAAGAAATCGATTCTTCCAGCCCGTACCTGTACAAAGCGGTGACCACCGGCCAGACCCTGAAATCCGCTGAGTTCAAATGGTATCGCATCAATGACGCTGGCCAGGAAGTGGAGTATTTCAACACCAAGCTTGAAAACGTCAAACTGGTGAAGGTCGCGCCAAAAATGAACGACATCAAAGACCCGGCGTTTGAAAAACATAACCACCTCGAAATGATCGAGCTGCGTTACGAAAAAATCACCTGGACCTACAAAGACGGCAACATCATTCATTCCGATTCCTGGAACGAACGTACCACCGCGTAACACCCCACAGCAGACGGCTCGCCGTCTGCTGTTTTTGTTTCCTGAGCCGCTGCGTGGCGGTTGAGCAAACAAAAACACCACCGGACATCGACCTTATGGGCCTGGGTTTCCTGCAAAGGAAAAGGCCAGGGGCGGTAGCGTACCTAAAAAAGGGAATTCAGCATGGAACAACAGTCAGCCGTATTACTTCGCCGCTTAAATCCGTACTGCGCGAAAGCGCTGGAAGCCGCCGCGACGCTCTGCCAGACCCGCGCCCACAATGAAATTACCGTCGAGCACTGGCTGCTCAAACTGCTGGAACTGGGCGAAGGCGACATCACCGTGCTGGCCCGCCGCTATGAATGGGATATGGATGCGCTGTGGCAAAGCCTGCTGGCCCATCTCGACGCCCTGCCGCGTTCAGTACATTCGCGTCCGCAACTTTCCCAAGATTTACAATCGCTGATGAAAGCGGGCTGGCTGGCCGCATCGCTGCAGGATGACAACCAGAGCATCCGCAGTGTCAATCTGCTGGAAGCGCTGATGGCGCAACCGCGCCTGTTGCGCTGCGAAGGGTTATGGCCGCTGTTCAGCCTGAGCGAAGAACATATCCGCCGCCTCAAGCCAGTGCTGGATGCCTTGTCCGAAGAGCGCCCGGAGTTGCAACAACAGGAAAGCCTTAGCCGCACGCCTTCCGCACTTTCTGAAAGCTCAGCGACACAAAAAGCAGAGTCTGGTGTTACCGGCCAGTCGTTAAGCGAAGCGCTGCAGGCCGCGCTCGATAAATTCACGCTGGACGTCACCGCCAAAGCCAAAGCCGGACAAATTGATCCGGTGTTTGGTCGCGATAACGAAATCCGTCAGATGGTGGATATTCTGTCCCGTCGCCGCAAAAACAACCCGATTTTGGTCGGTGAACCGGGCGTCGGCAAAACCGCGCTGGTGGAAGGTTTGGCGTTACGTATTGCGGAAGGCAACGTGCCCGACAGCCTGAAAACTGTCAGCCTGCGCACGCTGGATTTAGGTCTGCTACAGGCCGGTGCAGGCGTTAAAGGTGAGTTCGAGCAACGCCTGAAAAACGTCATCGACGCCGTACAAAAATCACCCACGCCGGTTCTGCTGTTTATCGATGAAGCGCACACTATTATTGGCGCAGGCAATCAGGCCGGTGGCGCCGACGCCGCCAACCTGCTCAAACCCGCGCTCGCCCGTGGCGAACTGCGCACCATCGCCGCCACGACCTGGTCTGAGTACAAACAATATTTTGAACGCGACGCTGCCCTTGAGCGCCGCTTCCAGATTGTCAAAGTCGATGAGCCGGACGACGAGATGGCCTGCCTGATGCTGCGTGGCCTGAAGTCCCGCTACGCGCAGCACCACGGCGTTCACATCACCGACGAAGCCGTCAAAGCCGCCGTCAGCCTTTCCCGCCGTTACATCACCGGCCGCCAGCTGCCGGACAAAGCCGTCGATTTGCTCGATACCGCCTCTGCCCGTGTACGCATGAGCCTCGATACCCTGCCGGAAGAGCTGACCCGCCTTAAGGCGCAGATAGCCGCACTGGGAATGGAGGAGCAGGCATTGCTGGAAGATATCGCGCTCGGCAGTCAGACCCACGGTGAACGTCTGGAAAAAATCGGTGAGCTGGACCGCGAACTCAATGCGCAGCTTTCCGCGCTCGAAGCGCAGTACGAAGCCGAAAAAGCCCTGACGCATAAGCTGCTGGAAACCCGTCAGGACATCAGCCGTCAGGAAGATATTCACGCGCTGCAACAAGAACTGGCCCAGTTGCAGGGCAGCGCCCCGCTGCTGTCTCTTGACGTGGACGTCCGCACTGTTGCGACAGTCATTGCCGACTGGACCGGCGTGCCGCTGACCAGCCTGCTGAAGGACGAACAGACGGATCTGTTGCAGCTGGAAAACCATCTGGGCAAACGCGTCGTCGGACAGGATCATGCGCTGACCGACATGGCGCAACGCCTGCGCGCCACCAAAACCGGCCTGACGTCTGAGAATGGCCCGCTGGGCGTCTTCCTGCTGGTCGGTCCGAGCGGCGTAGGCAAAACCGAGACGGCCCTTTCCCTTGCCGACTGCCTGTTCGGCGGCGAGAAATCCCTCATTACCATCAACCTCAGCGAGTATCAGGAAGCGCATACCGTCTCTCAACTGAAAGGTTCACCTCCGGGCTACGTCGGTTACGGTCAGGGCGGTATTCTGACTGAAGCCGTGCGTAAACGTCCGTACAGCGTTGTCCTGCTCGATGAAGTGGAAAAAGCGCACACGGATGTCATTAACCTGTTCTATCAGGTGTTCGACCGCGGCTTTATGCGCGACGGTGAAGGCCGCGAAATCGACTTCCGTAATACCGTGATCCTGATGACTGCTAACCTCGGCAGTGACCATTTGATGCAACTTCTGGATGAACAGCCGGAAGCCACCGACGGCGATTTGCAGGAAATGCTGCGCCCGATCCTGCGCGATCATTTCCAGCCCGCCCTGCTCGCCCGTTTCCAGACGCTGATTTATCGTCCGCTGAACGCCGTTGCCCTGCGCACTATCGTTGAGATGAAACTGGCACAAGTCGCAAAACGTCTGAACAAACACTACGGCCTGACCTGCTCCATCGAAGAAAGTCTGTACGACACGCTGGTCGCCGCCTGCCTGCTGCCGGACACCGGCGCGCGCAACATCGACAGCCTGCTCAATCAGCAGATCCTGCCGGTGCTGAGCCAGCAACTGTTGCAACGCATGGCCGGACAACAGCGCACCACGGCGCTTGCGCTGGGCTGGGATGAGGAAGAAGGGATCACGCTGGAATTTGACGGAGAAGAGAAATGAGTACCTCCGATGTTATCAACAGATTACTAAATCAGTCCCGCTATCGTCTGGACGTTTTGCAAAGTCCGGCCTTTCTCGACGTGTTGCGCTTCGAAGGGGAAGAGCAACTTAGCAAACCCTTTGAATACATTATTCATGTCACCAGCACGGCCACCGATTTAACCGCTGAACAATTGGTTCTCAAACCGGCTACCTTTACCATGCAGGCTCCCGTGTTTGATATTGCAGGCGTTGCGGAGCCGGTCCGGGCTGTACACGGTGTGATTCAACATTTTTCACGTATCTCTACCTCTGCGGATCAGACGATTTACCGGCTGGTTTTGGTTCCGCGCCTAGCCTTACTGAACCACACTGCAAAGTGCGCACTTTATCTAAATCAGTCAGTGCAGGAAGTGGTTGAAAAGGTTCTTCGGGCACACGGCCTGGAAGGCCCGGACTTCGAATTCCAGCTGTCCAGATCATACCCGGCACGTGAGCTTATCACCCAGTGGCGGGAAACAGATTTAGCTTTCATCCAGCGTTTACTGGCTGAAGTCGGGATCTACTGGCATATCGAGATGGACACCCGCCTTGAGCATGACGTCATCATATTTGCCGACAGCCAGCAACAATATAAATTTGGAGTCCGTTTACCCCTACGCAACCAGGCGGGCATGAGCGACAGCGGTACCGAAAGCGTCTGGGGGCTGAGCACGAAGCATCAGGTCGTCACGCAACAGGTTTCCACCCGCGATTACAACTACCGGGAAGCGTTAAGTCCGATGGACACCACTGCCAGTGCGGCAGGAGGTGATGAAACCACCACTGGCGAAGTCTATCAGTACGCGGAGCCTTTTCTGCAATCCGGATCAGAAGACGAGGTAGAAACCGGTGCATTTTATGCCCGCCTGCGTCATGAGCGCATATTGAATGCTCAGAAGACCGTCACCGGCCACAGCAGTTGCCCTCATCTGGCACCGGGTCAGGTGCTGGAAGTCGATGGCTCACTTCCTTCTGTGTTAAATGAAGGCATCCTGCTGACGGGGATAAAAACCTACGGTTCGCGCAAGAGTCGTTTCACCGCACAATTGACCGGTCAGCCTTACAGTGAAACCCTCTGCTTCCGCCCTGTTCTGCCAGCACGCCCGGTAATCGCCGGTACCCTTCCAGCCCGGGTTGAAAGCACCACCAAAGGCGATATCTATTCCTGGCTGGATAATCAGGGCAGATACCGCGTGAAGCTCGATTTTGACCGCGACGAGCAGGAACAGGGCTACGCCTGTCTCTGGCTGCGTATGGCAAAACCTTACGCCGGTGATACCTACGGCTGGCACGCGCCTTTACTCGATGGTACTGAAGTCGCCATCGCTTTCGATTCAGGCGACTGTGACCGGCCTTATATCGCGTATGCCCTGCATGATTCAGCACACAGTGACCATGTCACCGACGACAACCATACGCGCAACGTCCTGCGTACTCCGTCTTTCAACAAGCTGCGGATGGAAGACAAACGCTCAGAAGAACACATCAAACTCTCCACCGAGTTTGGCAAAACGCAGCTGAACATGGGGCATCTGGTGGATGCGGAACGCGCACAGCGCGGTGCCGGCTTTGAAATCAGGACGGATGAACACGGCGTGATACGCGCGGGCAAAGGGATATTTGTCAGTGCAGAAGAACAACTCAAGGCACAGGGAAAAGTGCTGGATATGGATCCGGCCCTCGGTCAAATCCATCAGGCCAACAATGAGATGCAGGCTCTGAGTGATGCCGCCACGCAGGCTACCGCGCTGGCATCAGATATTCAAAAGCAGCTCAGCTTTGTCGATAACCGCCTGACACAGTTGCAGTCCGCAGCCATTTTAGCCAGCGCCCCGATGGGCGTGGCGCTTACCAGCGGTGAGCATTTACAGCTGGCAGCCAGACAGAACCTGATGGTGAACACCGGTAACAATGCCGACGTTGGCGTCATGAAAAACCTGTTCATCGGCGCAGGTGAAGCGTTAAGCATGTTTGTACATAAGCAGAATGCCACGCTGATTGCCAATCAGGGACAGGTCACTATCCAGGCACAAAACAACGCCATGTCCCTGACCGCAAGACAAACCCTGACCATCACCAGCTCGGACGATGAAATCATCATTACCACTCCGAAAAAACTGACCCTCAACGGCGGCGGCTCTTACCTGACGCTGGAGGCAAGTAAAATCGAGCACGGGTCTTCCGGGGATATGACGATTAAGTGCACGAACTACCTGGTGCCGATGGTTGGGGCTGTGCTGGGTTATCACGTACCCAGCTTTAGTAAAGTGAACTTGTCTCTGAACTCCACGAACGATCAGAGCAACCCGGATGAGCAGAATGAGCAGGACAGCCAGAATACCGGCAATCCTGCCTCTGAATAACAAGGACCTGTTAACCATGGCTGAAACTACACCGCCCGTCATCCCCAAAATTAGCTTTCCGGTTCCTGCCAGTGCCACCGGTACTGAGTTTTCCACCGCCGCCGACCTGCTGCAGAGCCTGGACAGAGAGGCTTCCGGCCTGTATCTGGTCGGGGGTAAAGGCATGTGGCACGGCGGTATTCATATCACCGATACCACCGCACCCTGGTGTGCACTGACGGGCAATGCTCCACCGGAAACCGCTTATGCACCCACCCCCCATAAAGGGGAGCAACACCTGCGCTGCATGGCCGACGGTGATATCGTCGCGTTCCGCGTGTGCAAGGAGTACCCGACCATCCTCTGGGAGGAAGGGACGCTTTATCTCTCCGGCTCTTTTGTTCTGGTGCGCCATTATATTCAGCCGGGCACCACAGCAGCCAGCGGTCTGACGTTTTATACGCTGTATATGCATCTCGCCCCCTTCTCTGCCTATGCGTCGCAGACCGACCCGCGGCAGCGCACAACCAAAGGCGGCGTTAAGTTTTATCTTAAAAAAGAAGATGTTGCCTCAAATACGGTGGCCGGAAAATTTTCCGCCGGGAACGTCGTCACACTGTGTGATGAGACGATGGTCAGGAGCAGTGATAACCATCAGTTCAGCCAGGTCAAAATGCAGGATGGCAGGCTGGTATGGACCGTTTCCGACGGCGGTTTTCTGAAAATGGCCGAAAGTAACGGTGCCAGCGCCCCACCCTGGTGGAGCCAGTGCTCGCCGGCTTATAACGTGACGCCTCCCGCGGCGGCGGTATACAAAAACAAGACAGCCCTGAATTACTACCGCTGCAGTGAAGATGTGGTGTTCGAAACCGTCGTCAGCGGGCAGAACAAAAAATGGGGAAAACCGGCCGGGAAGCTGCTGCCTGTCAGCACGCCCATGACCATGGAAACCGATAATGCCGCGCAGACAGTGACCCGACCGGATAACCGGGTATTCAAACTGATGACCATGACCGCTGACGTCGCAGGCACGCCGCTCAAACGCGGAGAGCGCGCCTGGGTCGTCGCCGACGGCGGGAACCTCGAGGCCGTTGCCGCGCCAGCGGCTGCAGAACCAAAATTTGACGAGGTGATAACTGACCAGACAATTCCGGTACAGGCCGGCGCGGCGCTCGGTCACCTGGGGTTCTTTCAGATACCCACCGAGACCGGCTTCCGCTCGCGCTATATGGTGCACATTGAATGCCTGACAAGCGACAGCAAAGTGGCCAGTTTTCTTACCAATCCGCAAGCCGCCGGTCGCGAGAATCCTGCCTTCCTGAAATATCCGGCAGATGCGAAGCTTTTCAGTAAGGATGCACAAGGTGCCATGGCAGAAAGCTCGCGCAAAACAAAAGCACCGGGAATACTGACATTGTCTAACGTACCGGCCGTGTCTGCAGACGGAATACCAACACATTATCAGATACGCCCGGAAGGCGGCTTCCTGGCCGCGGACTCTGTAGAAAAGTTGTCACAATTTGACCTCGGCAAACTGGGGTTTTCTATCATCAAAGACGACCCCGAAAGTTTTCAGTTGCTGGATGCCGAGAACCAGCCGCAGAACGTGGTGAAAGGAATTTTTGAAAAGCTCAAAGCCGCGGCAGAGGATGACCCGGTGTTCAGCAACGCGCTGGCCAGCCACAAATACAAACAGCTGCTCGATGTCATCGACCAGAACCATGACGGGTATTACTCCGTCGACGAATACCGCAATGCCGTGCATAACCCGGCCTATCGCGACCCGCTTTATCAGCTGATAGTGCAGCACCCCAGCGAATGGTATTACGAGAAAACGGATGCGAAGTGGACGAAATATCTGGAAAAATTAGAACCCGATGCCTCGAAGTGGAAGAAATATACCGAGGCCTTTCTGGATAAGATGATCTGGATGAAGAAAGTCGCAGGCATGGGCCCAGCACCCTGGCATATGCATCCGGTGATGTTTATGAATACTATCCGTGATTCTGAAAACGATGAAATGGATACTAAATGGCTAAAAGTTCCCAAAGGACAACTCACGTTTAATGTGGAGGGTAATGATATTGAAAACAGTATTTACTTCTCACGCCATCCACATGTCCCGAATAATAAAGGTGTTGTGATCGGGATCTCTGGAGTTACATTTGGTCGAGGATTGGATTTGGGTCAACAGTCAAAAACTTATATCAATACACTTTTTATGGATATGGAGAGAGATGCTAAACCATTACCTCCAGCTTTACAAAAATGGCTTCTGGGCAGTGTGGGATTAAAAGGGCCAACAGCACTGGCCTACTGTCTTGATATTGATAAGTTCGTGCCCAGAACTGAACAATATTTAACCAGGAAGCAGCAGCACTTTCTTTTCAATGCAGTTTATGAGAATTTGTACGATGTAACAAAACGGGTAATATCCAATGGCGCAAAAGTTGATGGTGTACAAATTTCAGCTGAATTGGGTTCATATAGTCAGAAGGTCCAGGATGTATTGGTTGATTTAACGTTCCGAGGAGATAACTCTCCGAGGACAAGGCGCTATTTCATGAAAGATCTTAAAGCTGGAGAAGATCAATTTAAAAGCAACATTTCAAACTCTCACTGGAAGTCTTCTTTTGGCGTACCAGAGCAGAGATTCAATGAACGGAAAGGATATTTATAATGAATAAGTATTTTGCATTGATGCTAGCTGTTTCTTCACTTTCAACAGTTGTGTATGCTGATTCTTCAAGTGAACAGGATAATTATCTAAAAATTAAAAGTGAATATGCTAAAGCAGATAGTGAGCTAAATAATATTTATAGACAGCAAATCCAAGAGTATAAGAATGAAGGTGCTGAATTTTACGGCCAAACGGAGTCAAAAGATATTTACCTTAAAAAATCGCAACTTGCGTGGATTAAAATAAGAGATGCCGACTGTGATTATGAAACCTATGAGTCGAGGACTGGAACTGCGTTTTCAAGTATATATGAACAATGCTTGTTAGATAAAACCAACGAGCGCATTAAATATCTAAATGAAAACAACTAGCAATAAAAATTTAAGATTGTCAAACAATAAAACCTTTACTGATGCACTCTCTCCACCTATATATATGAGTATGAGTGTTGTTCCACCACATTTGCCGGAAAATTTTCCGCCGGGAACGTCGTCACACTGTGTGATGAGACGATGGTCAGGAGCAGTGATAACCATCAGTTCAGCCAGGTCAAAATGCAGGATGGCAGGCTGGTATGGACCGTTTCCGACGGCGGTTTTCTGAAAATGGCCGAAAGTAACGGAGCAAGTCCCCCACCCTGGTGGAGCCAGTGCTCGCCGGCTTTTAACGTGACGCCTCCCACGGCGGCGGTATACAAAAACAAAACAGCCTTAAATTACTACCGCTGCAGTGAAGATGTGGTGTTCGAAACCGTCGTCAGCGGGCAGAACAAAAAATGGGGAAAACCGGCCGGTAAGCTGCTGCCTGTCAACACGCAGATGACCATGGAAACCGATAATGCCGCGCAGACAGTGACCCGACCGGATAACCGGATATTCAAACTGATGACCATGACCGCTGATGTCGCAGGCACGCCGCTCAAACGTGGTGAGCGCGTCTGGGTCGTTGCCGACGGCGGTAACCTCGAGGCCGTTGCCGCGCAGACGGGCTCATCACCAAAATTTGATGAAGTAGTAATACCGGCCACGCCAGTCGCCATTCAGGCCGGCGCGGCGCTCGGTCACCTGGGGTTCTTTCAGATACCCACCGAGACCGGCTTCCGCTCGCGCTATATGGTGCACATTGAATGCCTGACAAGCGACAGCAAAGTGGCCAGTTTTCTTACCAATCCGGAAGCCGCCGGTCGCGAGAGTCCTGCCTTCCTGAAATATCCGGCAGATGCGAAGCTTTTCAGTAAGGATGCACAAGGTGCCATGGCAGAAAGCTCGCGCAAAACAAAAGCACCGGGAATACTGACATTGTCTAACGTACCGGCAGTGTCTGCAGACGGAATACCAACACATTATCAGATACGCCCGGAAGGCGGCTTCCTGGCCGCATCCTCCGTCGAAGTGCTGTCACAATTTGATCTCGGCAAACTGGGGTTTTCTATCATCAAAGACGACCCCGAAAGTTTTCAGTTGCTGGACGCCGAGAACCAGCCGCAGAACGTGGTGAAAGGAATTTTTGAAAAGCTCAAAGCCGCGGCAGAGGATGACCCGGCGTTCAGCAACGCGCTGGCCAGCCACAAGTACAAACAGCTGCTTGATGTCATCGACCAGAACCATGACGGGTATTACTCCGTCGACGAATACCGCAATGCCGTGCATAACCCGGCCTATCGCGACCCGCTTTATCAGCTGATAGTGCAGCACCCCAGCGAATGGTATTACGAGAAAACGGATGCGAAGTGGACGAAATATCTGGAAAAATTAGAACCCGACGCCTCGAAATGGAAGAAATATACCGAGGCCTTTCTGGATAAGATGATCTGGATGAAGAAAGTCGCCGGCATGGGGCCGGCACCCTGGCATATGCATCCGGTGATGTTTATGGGGGCTTTGATTCCTAAAAGAATGTGCGCATGCAATAGAGATATAACTTTTTCTGAGTTGAAATTAATAACCTCTGGAGCAAGTGATGAAGTCATCAATAGTTATATTGATGTGTTAAATCAAGGCTTTAATAGGTTTGGTATTACTACATGTCGAAGTAAAAGTCATTTTATTTCACAAATCCTGCATGAAAGTGGAAATCTCCACTACACAAGTGAAATTGGAGGTAGTAGGAAATCTTACAGTCCTTGGTATGGTAGAGGACTAATACAAGTTACACTCGAAGCCAACTACATAGCGTATGGTTCTTATATTGGTGAAGATGTGACATCATCTGATTCAAATAGAGAGAAGCTTACAAACCTACCCCATAGCGTACTATCTGCGTTTTGGTACTTTAATATATACAAATCTTTAGGAAACCCTGCAAGCAATGATGATTTTAATAAGATCACAGCTGTAATCAATGGTGGATTTAACGGATATAATGAACGACTAGGTTACTTTATAACATGTGTCACAACACTTGGAACAGATCACCTGAACCATTTAATGCTTGATAATAAATTTAATTTTGAAGATAGCGCTATATATAATAGTAAAATATACTCATTTGGATGGGGATTATGGCATGACCCTGAAAACAGTAGGAGTGGCACAGATAAGAATACGGAAGAGTCCTTGAAAGGATATAAAAGAGCTAGGGATTTGTTGCTTACCACTCCTTTCCCTGCAAGTATGAATAATAAAAAAATTTACGGAATTGAATATGGAAATCTTTCTACTTATATTAACGCAAGAATACTCGCAATGGAGTCAAGGCAATGAATAAATATATAATTATTTTAAGCATCTTATTTTCCTTTAGCGCTTCATCAGCACCTGAAAAACAAACAGGCTGTTTTAGTTCAGATAGTGGACTTATAAATGTAAAATTTATAGATATTTATGATGATGGCGTTCATCTTGGCTACGTGAAATATAAAAACTCTAAGGAGCCTATCCCTCTTGTATTTTCAGATGAGAAATCAGAAAGCGTCGACGAAGATCGACCTATCGAAAACACTACCAATTGGTTAGAGTTTATTCATGGGAAATATAATGGCCAATATATTGTTATGTCACAGGGCGCCAGATACTACCAATTTATCTATAAAAGCATTAGTGGAAGAACTATCAGTTTGAATGAAAATTTAGAGGCATATAATAAGGATAGATCAGATTGTATTTGGTAGCATAAGCTCCCACCAAAGGAGGCGTTAAGTTCTATCTCACAAAAGAAGATGTTGCCTCAAATAAGATGGCCGGAAAATTTTCCGCCGGGAACGTCGTCACACTGTGTGATGAAACCATGGTCAGGAACAGTGATAACCATCAGTTCAGCCAGGTCAAAATGCAGGATGGCAGGCTGGTATGGACCGTTTCCGACGGCGGTTTTCTGAAAATGGCCGAAAGTAACGGAGTAAGTCCCCCACCCTGGTGGAGCCAGTGCTCGCCGGCTTATAACGTGACGCCTCCCACGGCGGCGGTATACAAAAACAAAACAGCCCTGAATTACTACCGCTGCAGTGAAGATGTGGTGTTCGAAACCGTCGTCAGCGGGCAGAACAAAAAATGGGGAAAACCGGCCGGTAAGCTGCTGCCTGTCAACACGCAGATGACCATGGAAACCGATAATGCCGCGCAGACAATAACCCGCCCCGATAAGCGGGTATTTAAACTGATGACCATGACCGCTGACGTCGCAGGCACGCCTCTCAAACGCGGTGAGCGCGGCTGGGTCGTCGCCGACGGCGGGAACCTCGAGGCCGTTGCCGCGCAGACGGGCTCATCACCAAAATTTGACGAGGTGATAACTGACCAGACAATTCCGGTTAAGGCCGGCGCGGCGCTCGGTCACCTGGGGTTCTTTCAGATACCCACCGAGACCGGCTGCCGCTCACGCTATATGGTGCACATTGAATGCCTGACGAGCGACAGCAAAGTGGCCAGTTTTCTCACCAATCCGGAGGCCGCCGGTCGCGACAGTCCTGCCTTCCTGAAGTATCCGGCAGGCGCTAAGCTTTTCAGTAAGGATGCACAGGGTGCCATGACGGAAAGCACGCGTAAAACAAAAGCACCGGGAATACTGACGTTGTCTAAAGTGCCGGCCGTGTCTGCAGACGGCACGCCTACACACTATCAGATACGCCCGGAGGGTGGTTTCCTGGCCGCGGACTCTGTCGAAAAGTTGTCACAGTTTGACCTCGGCAAACTGGGTTTTTCTATCATCAAAGATGACCCTGACAGTTTTCAGTTGCTGGATGCCGAGAATCAGCCGCAGAACGTGGTGAAAGGAATTTTTGAAAAGCTCAAAGCCGCAGCAGAGGATGACCCGGCGTTCAGCAACGCGCTGGCCAGCCACAAATACAAACAGCTGCTCGATGTCATCGACCAGAACCATGACGGGTATTACTCCGTCGACGAATACCGCAATGCCGTGCATAACCCGGCCTATCGCGACCCGCTTTATCAGCTGATAGTGCAGCACCCCAGCGAATGGTATTACGAGAAAACGGATGCGAAGTGGACGAAATATCTGGAAAAATTGGAACCCGATGCCTCGAAATGGAAGAAATACACCGAGGCCTTTCTGGATAAGATGATCTGGATGAAGAAAGTCGCCGGCATGGGGCCAGCACCATGGCATATGCATCCGGTGATGTTTATGGGGAATTTAGTTGGTAAGCAAGAATTAATTCGAGTTGATGAATTTATGGCGGAATATGAAAGGTTACATTCCTCATTCGCCCCTAATACTCCCCCATTAAAATCAGTCTCTAAAGAAAATCTGAGGAAAATAGTAAAACGATTAAATTCCTTTTATGCTGAACAACTTGAGTATAAACCTAACTTATATAAGCTGGCATACATGCTAGCCACAACCAGGCATGAAACATACCACTTTACAGATCAGAAATACTTTAGTGAGCAACCAGAGGTTGGTAATGAAGCATATTTTAACAAATATGACCCTGTAAGAGCTGATACACAAGTCAGAAAGGATGCAGCGAAGGCAAATGAGAATACAGTAGAGGGAGATGGCTTTAAATATCGGGGGCGGGGCTGTGTACACTTAACATGGAAGATAAATTACCGAAAAGCGACGGTTAAATACGGAGTTGATTTCGTTGCAACTCCGAATCTTGCGGGAGATTTTAACTATGCTGTCCCAGTAATGATTTGGGGTATGGAAAATGGTGTATTTACAGGAAGGAAACTTTCAAATTACATGAATGAAACTACTATTGATTATCTGAATGCTAGGAAAATAATCAATGGAAATGATCAAAAATCACTAATAGCTTCATATGCCGAAAAATTTCAACTTATATTAGAAGAAACATCTTCTGCTCCACAAGGATTTTAGTATGCTTAAAATAATCATCAGTTCAATTTTTATTATGTTTTTTCAATTTTCCTATGCTGCGAAATCTACTATCTCCTATGGTTAGGATAAAGATAATAAACAAATTTATGCAAAAATCGGCAACGATAAACAAACACTGTACTTTGAAGAAAACTATACTGGTAATCCAATAGTTATGTTTAGCTTCTTCAATGGCAGTCCGTCAATCGTTCTCTCTGGTCGTTCGATAGATGATTATACAGCGTACGCAACGCTGAATTACATTAACGATACATTTAGCATCGATTGCATTTATATTGACATGAAGAGTAAAGAAAATGGGATCTCATCGAAAAAAGGCACTTGCGGCCTGAATAAAAAAATAACAGATGACTATCAAGATTTTATTGAAGGTTTCGTTGAGGATAATGAAAATAATATAAATACTAATTATATTCTAGATGGTAAAGCAAAAACCTTACCTATTTTAATTTCTAGAGTTAATGATGCTTATTTATATCAACTGTATAAAAATAAAACTGATCTTCTAAATGACAAGTATTCGATCATGTCACTTTCGAATAAATCTGGGTGTAAGTCTTATGAAGGAGTAACTTGGACTGTAGATAATACTCTGAATAAAGGTCCGACAACGGTTTTGAAAGAAATCATAAAAAATGGGGTTGTATTTTTAGAGGATGCCATCGCAAACTCGGATGAATCCTCTGAGATCGATAGTTGCCAATTATTCCGGATGGTTAGCGTTAAAACTGAAAAGTCATTTTTTTACGACGATAAGAATAAAATCACGAAATCATACTTAGTAAATGGTGATCTTGTTACTTTGCTTAATATGAGTCAAGGCGATAAGTGGTGTGGGATAAGTTATCTCAATCAGGCTAATAAAAAAATCGGCGGTAATGTTTTATGTACAACATTAAAGTTCTAAATTAACAGCATTATTTACACATCTCGATGTGGTGGCATACTCCCCATCTAGCCATCCATAATGCGGGTTTTAAGGAAGTTAATTATAAAGAAAGAGAGATGAGAACATACCAGAGCAGAATGGGGATGTGGAGGCTCCGGTTGCTATATGATTTCATTTATTTAATAAGCGTACCGGTCGTGCGCTTCATGAATCCTTTACAGCCTATGCCGCAGAGTTAGAGGGCTCTAAACCCGTCGGTGAAGAGATACTCTATATCAATAAAACCAGCAAATTTCTTGTGACCTATGAAATAAACAAAAAAAATTTTATAATTATTATTCATTACAAAATGAAATCCTCAACCTTATTAAAAATTTCCCGAAGACAAGTTGCATTAATTTTTCAAACCCAGACTCTTTGAGAATAAAACAAACCATTTTTTCTAAAAGGACTTAATCATGCTTCCTATTATTCGTATCGGCGATAAAACAACACACGGCGGTGCAGTAGTGACCGGTTCCGGCACCATGAGTTTTGGTAATATTCCCGTTGCCCGTAAAGGGGATAAAGTCTCTTGCCCTGTTCCCTTTCACGGTCCGACCTTCATTACCGAAGGCAATCCCAATTACCTGGACAACGGTATTCCTGTCGCTTTTCACGGACATAAATGTGCCTGCGGTTGCACGCTGATTAGTTCTCTTGCAACGGCACAAGTAGGATAATTATGCCGGTGAATCTTGATGTTATTCCCGACAAAGCGCCTGGCATTGTTCGCCCCCGTACCCGCCGCTGGCTTCTTTTCTTGCCATTTATGCTGCTGACAGGGGCGACGTCCACGCTTTGGTTTTGGAAAAATGAGCATACGGGGATTGCATTCTGGTTTACCGCCATTGGCTTACCCGCAGCAATCTGGGGCATTCTCTTCAGCCTGCGACGTATCGGCTACAAATGCGATCAGATCTGGGCCACTTCATGGAACAGAGAACGGGATCAGTTAATAGAAGATGAAACCCAGCGTGGGCAGCGCTATCTCTGTTGGCACGGCGGTGTTTCCTTTACCACGGTTGGCAAAAGTACAGAAAAACTCCTCAGCGCTGTTTTGAAAAACACTCCGCTGATGTCATCTGTTATCCCCAGAACCGGTGGCTTTGCCGTCCGACATACACGACTTGGCAGTACAACAAATACAATACCCGCTGTGCTGCAGGAGTGGCATGGCCACCTTAAACAGCGAATATCAGCTTTACTCGATACCCTCCCCGCTGGCATGCCCTGTTACGTTCTGCTGGATACTCACATTGATCAGGATCCGCAAGTTAACGCAAAGCATGCACAGGAAGTCATGGCGATGTTTTCCCGTCCGCTGCGGCAAATTAATGGAGCGGGGTTTGTGGCGCTAGACCAATGGATTGATATGACCTGGGGTATCCCTTCTGCCTTGCTGGTGATCGGTACTCAGATAAATAATCGGCCTGAGGTCAACAGCGGTGAAGCTGCAACAGCCATGCTGTTAACCAATTGTCCAATGCCTGATGAGCGTAAAACAGTGCGCATCCATCGCCCCGAGTGCGGAACAAACGCCGCGCTCACCAAAACACTTTCACGCGCGCTGCTATGGGCTAACGTTCAGCCAGCGTCCGTTGGACAAGCGTGGCTCACCGGCGGTGCATTGCTCACTGACAGCGAATGGAGTACGGCCTGTGAGAAAAACGCACTCGGGCTGGATATTCAAAAGCAGTGCAGTGTCATCGATAACATCACGGGTTTTACAGGATGCACAGCGCCGTGGCTGGCATTACTCATAGCGGCCACACAATGCCGTGAAGATGGCATCACACAGGCTGTCGCGGTCCAAACCGCCACGGACAAGATTTGGGTAGGTTGCGTCTCTGCACCTGCCTCAAACATTAAGGACATTCAGGACACTTCACTGTGACAATCAGATCCCTAATAGGCAGCGCCTTTCTGTTTTTGATTTTTATCGTCATCGTTGTGGGAGGGACCCTCACCTTCTATCCACAATGGGTAGCTTCCACCTTCAGCATCGGCCCGTTATCACCTTCCGGTATCTGGACGCTTTGTCTGAGTATTGCCGCCGGGCTGGGCGCGATTTTCTGGCTGATCGAGCGTATGTTCGATCGCCTCGGGAAGGCAGGCGTTCGTATCCAATGGCGTAAACGAAAAAATCAGCAGACAGGGGCACCCGCGGCCTCAGATACCGTGAGTCCTTCACCTTCGTTTTTCACCGGTCTGGACGAGCAGATGCGTTTTCGCTATGGCCGGTTTTGGCGCAGGAAAGTGCAGATCCTCTGGCTGACCGGAGAAATAGAACTGGTTGAAAAGATTGTGCCGGGGCTGACAGAGCAAAACTGGCAGGAAGGTGACGATACCTTGCTTTTGTGGGGCGGCTTACCGGATGTGCCTGTTGATCCTGACCGTGCGATGGCCGCACGACTCTTGCGTCCGCGTCGTCCGTTAGACGGGATTGTTCATGTACTGGAGGGTAATCAGTTACCAGGCACCACCTCACTGGATGAAACCCTGCGTCAGCGCCAAAAAACCGATGCACTGCTTGGCTGGCAGGCACCGGTGTATTTTTGGGTGCTCGACACGTGTAAATGGTCGCAGGAAGGCAGGGAAACACAACCCGTTGGCTGCTTGTTATCAGGAAAAACTTCAGCAGAATCTGTAATTACCGCACTGGATGCGCTCATCCCTGCGCTACGTGAGCAAGGGATGTCCCAGCTTGCCCAGGACACCCGATATGACTTTTTATTGCGTCTGACTGAAAGATTGCGCAAAGAATGGCGTGCTGGCCTGAGTAATGTGCTGACCACGGTTTCCCGGGGTTCCTCTCCGATGATGTTGCGCGGGCTGATGTTCAGTCTGCCGTCTGGCGCAGATAAGGGGTCTTCACATAGCTGGGGGGCTCTGCCTGAGTGGCAGGGCATTCTTCAGGATTGCCGGAATGCGCAAGGGAAACGAACAGGATGGCCTTGGGAAAAAATATTGCAATGCGCCCTTCTGACCCTGACAGTAGTTTGGGGAGCGGGTGTTTTGCTTTCGCTTTTTATCAATCAGCATCAGATTGCTGACTCTCATGAACAGGCCATTATTGCAGCCGATACGACTCAGCCCTTGGCCTCACGCCTGAATAATCAGCTGGCACTTCAACAGGAAATTGCGAAATTACAGTACCGGGAAACCGCCGGTTCTCCCTGGTATACCCGCTTTGGCCTGAATCAGAATGCCTCACAGCTGGCGGCACTTTGGCCGTTGTATCAGGCCAACAATAATGTGTTAATCCGGGATGCTTCTGCCACGAAACTTAAGGCAAAATTAACAAACTTTATTCGGTTGCCACCGGGCAGCCCGCAGCGTGATGCCCTGACACAGCAAACCTATGCTGAGCTTAAAGCCTACCTGATGATGTCGCGTCCGGATAAAGCCGATGCAACGTTTTTAAGCCAGACACTGATGACCCTCTGGCCAAAACGCACCGGGGTTCCGGACGGGCAATGGCAACATGTCGGACCCAAACTGATCGCCTTCTGGGGGCAGAACCTGCCCGCGCATCCGGAATGGAAAATAGCGCAGGATAAAAACCTCGTTACCGCAGTCCGGCAGATCCTGCTAAAGCAAATTGGCCAGCGCAATGCGGAAGCATCGCTGTATCAGGCCATGCTGAAGAAAGTGGCAAATAATTATCCGGATATGACCCTGACAGACATGGTGGGTGATACCGACGCTTCTTATCTGTTCAACACAGACGAGGTCGTGCCGGGAATGTTCACCCGTCAGGCGTGGGAAGAGCAGGTTCAGGATGCTATCGATCAGGTCGTTACTACCCGACGCAATGAAATTGACTGGGTTCTTACCAGTAAATCCCAACCCGCTTCTGAAGACATCTCCCCGGAGGCGCTAAAGGCACGACTCACCGAACGTTATTTCACTGATTTTAGCAATGCCTGGCTGAATATGGTTAACAGCCTGCGCTGGCAGGAGCCCGGATCTCTTTCGGGGGCTATTTCCCAGCTCACGCTGATGGCAGATGTACGCCAGTCTCCGATGGTGGCATTGATGAATACGCTGGCCTGGCAGGGAAAAACGGGGCAGAAAAACGAAGCTCTGGCCGATACGCTGGTGAATTCAGCGAAAGTTCTGGTGGGTAAAAAACAGCAACCTGTTATTAAGCAAACAGGCGGACCACAAGGCCCGCTCGACGCCGCCTTCGGCCCCTTGTTGACCATCATGGATGGCAAAAGTAATGGTGTAAATAATGGCAATCTCAGCTTTCAGGCCTATTTAACCCGAGTGACACAGGTTCGCCTGAAGCTTCAGCAGGTCACTACCGCACCGGATCCGCAGGCGATGACCCAGATGCTGGCTCAAACTGTCTTTCAGGGTAAAGCCGTCGATTTAACCGACACCCGTGATTACGGCAGTCTGGTTGCAGCCAGTCTGGGTCAGGAATGGAGCGGCTTCGGGAAAGCGATGTTTGTGGAACCTATGGAGCTTGCCTGGCGTCAGGTATTGCAACCCGCCGCCGGCAGTCTGAATGCGCAATGGCAAAGTACCGTGGTCAACCAGTGGGATACTTCATTCGCCGGACGCTATCCGTTCGCCGGCACCGGCAGCGATGCATCCTTACCTGTCGTCGCGCAATATCTCCGTTCCGACTCCGGACGTATCTCACAATTTCTGAAAACTCAACTCGGTGGCATTTTACACCAGGAAGGTAACCGCTGGGTGCCGGATGCCATTACCAGTCAGGGACTGACCTTTAATCCGGCATTCCTTGATGCCATCAACCAGTTGGGCCAGTTATCTGACATCGTATTTGCTGAGGGTGATGCAGGATTACGTTTTGAATTAATGGCCCGCCCGTCAAAAAATATCGTCCGCACGCAACTCGCTGTCGACGGGCAAAATCTGGACTATTTCAACCAGATGGAAAGCTGGCAGAGCTTTAAATGGCCGGGAAATTCCTACTATCCCGGCGTACAGCTCAGCTGGCGTAGTGTCAGTTCCGGTATGCAACTGTTTGGCGACTTTTCAGGGAACTGGGGATTAATACGCCTGCTGGAAAAAGCCCAGGTTACCCAACTCGACAGCAGCCGTTACCAGCTGGTCTGGAAAACCCCTGACGGCCTGCCATTGAAATACATACTGAGAACAGAAATGGGCAATGGACCGCTGGCATTGCTGGCTTTACGTAACTTCTCTTTGCCCAAAAAAGTATTTTTAGATGATGCGCCTGTCTCTTCTGTCGTTGCCGCCGAACCGGGACCCGTACTGACAGACGATCAGGATATCCCCGCAGGAACTGGCTCTACCGGAGATGAGTAATACCCTCCCCTTGTGGTGTCAGTGTGTGAACACAGGCATCACGCTTTCGTTATTTTTTTATTTTCAACACCACTGAAATTTTCAGTCAGGAATCTGTTTATGGATGATTTGACCCTGCGCTATTACGAAGCTGAGATGCGTTACCTGCGCGAGGCCGGGCGTGAATTTGCCCATGCCCATCCCGACCGGGCCGCGATGCTCAACCTGGATAAGTCCGGGGCACGCGATCCGTATGTTGAACGTTTATTTGAAGGTTTCGCATTTCTGATGGGGCGTCTGCGGGAGAAGCTGGACGATGACCTGCCGGAACTCACCGAGGGACTGGTCAGCCTCTTGTGGCCACACTATATGCGGACAATCCCTTCACTGGCCATTGTTGAGTTGAAACCTGATTATAGGCAACTCAAGCAGGTGGAGATCGTGCCCCGGGGCTTCTCTGTCCTGTCACAGCCTGTCGGGCAAAAACACACCTGCTGCCAGTATCAGGTGACGCGGGATATGCCGCTTATGCCGATCAATATTTCACAGGCGAAGTTGCATACTGAAACAGACGGGCGTTCAACCGTACGCCTGCGTTTTGACTGCGGTCCGCTGGCGGACTGGCGAAAGATAGATTTAAGCCGCGTGGCAATCTATCTCGATGCCGACAGTCCGGTCAGCAGCGCTCTGCATCTGGCCCTGACCCGCAAAGTTCAGGCCATGTATATCCGCCAGCCGGAGTTGGGTCAGGATCGCCGTGCGATAGACGGCTGGTTTAAACCCATGGGATTTGAAGAAAATGAACGCCTGTGGCCTAAAGGGAGCTCGGCGTTTAGTGGCTATCAGTTGTTACTGGAATATTTTACCTTCCGCCCTAAATTTATGTTCGTTGAGCTGCACGGACTGCAAAATGTCCATCTGGTACCGGGAACGACATGGTTCGAACTCGATATTGTTTTGAGTGAGCTGTGGCCTTACGACCTGCCGTTTGATACCGATACCTTCCGGTTACACTGCGTTCCGGTCATTAACCTGTTTTCACTGGAAGCTGACCCGCTGCAAATTGATCCGCTGGCGAATGAATATCTTTTGCGGCCACTGCGTATGCAGGATGGCCACGTAGAAATCTACAGTGTTGATCAGGTACACGGTTCCGTTAAAAACGGCAAACACGACTACGTGCCCTTCACCAGTTTCCGTCACCGCGGGGGCATGATGCGTCATGATGCTCCCGAACGCTATTTCCATACCCGTGTTAAGCGCGGGCCTTCCGGCTTGCATGACACATGGTTAATTCTCGGCGGCAAATCCTTTGAAGCAGAACAGCTTGCTGAACAGCGTGAAGCACTTTCACTGCGTATTACCGGCACCAACGGTCAGCTTCCACGTAAGGCGCTGGAAAGTACCCTGCTCAACCGGGTTGTGAAAGCCGGCAAAGTCCCGGTACAAGTTCGCAACCTCACCACGCCTACCATGCCGGTATATCCGCCTGCCAATGATCGCTTCCACTGGCGGGTGATGAGTCACCTGGGTTCAAGCTTCCTCAGCATGATGGATAACCCAGAAGTGCTGCGGGGCACGCTGGCGCTGTATGACTGGACCGATGATGAAATGAACTGCCGCAGGCTCGAGGCGATTGTTGCTGTCGAACACCACCTGATCCAGCGATTTGAAAAGGGGTTCATGCTGCGCGGTGTCGATATTGAAATTACCCTGAATACAGACAACTTCGCGGGTGAAGGGGACGTCAATCTCTTTGGTGAAATGCTGCACCGCTTCTTTGCCTTATACGCCGATATTCACCTTTTCAACCAGCTTACGCTGGTGTTGCAACCGACAGGAAAACGCCTGAGATGGAACGAGAATCACAGCCAACACGTACCGGGCTGATCGATGCCCTGAGTCCGCAGGCGCCCTATCTGAATTTTTACCGGTTTTGTCAGCTTCTGGAACAGGCTGGCGGGGAAGCTCCGCTGCTCGGTACAACCAGCACTCCCGCAACAGATCCAATACGTTTTCGCCCGCATCCTGGCATGGGTTTTCCGGTCAGCGAAATACGCGCCATAGAAGCCGACCGGGAACATATACACGCCACACCCACTGTTCGCACCACCTTTATGGGGCTCTATGGGGTAGATGCCCCCTTACCCACAGGCTATCTCGACGATATCAGCCAACGGCGGGAAGGATACGAAAGCGTTGAACATTTTCTGGATATTTTCAACCATCGGCTGATGACGCAGTTCTATCGCATCTGGCGTAAATACGCCTACCCCGCTAGTTTCCAGGCTGGCGGAACGGATGAGACATCACAGTGCCTGCTCGGTCTGATTGGTCTGGGGATACCCGGCACGGCCAAACATATCGCGACGCCGATTTCCCGATTTCTTGCGCTTTTAAGCACTATGCGTTTGCCGACACGAACGGCAGAAGGGATCCGTGCACTGGTGAATCTGCTGGCACCCCTGACGCAGGCTTATATTCAGGGGCATGACCCGGTGTCAGTGGAAATGCGTAGTCGCAGCGGGTTTTGCGCTGAAAACCGTATTGCGCTGGCACAGCGCAGCGTACTGGGTCGCAAAGGAAAGGACGGTAATAGCCGGGTACTGGTGAGTCTGATGACCTCCGATCCTGAAGAAGCTGAAGGATGGCTACCCGGCGGCCATTTGCATACCGATTTACTCGTGCTGATGCGGGTATATCTCGGCTACCGGTGCAATGCCCGTCTGCAACTCACCGTCCCTACCCGCTTGCTGCCGGAACCCCGGCTCGGTGGGTCCCGACGGATACAGCTCGGGCGTACCGGTGTGCTGGGTTTACAGGAAAGCAAACGTGACAGCCTGCCGCAAAGTATGACCGTCAGCCTCGGCACCTATCAGGGTGTACATGAAGAACCCTTGCTACCCGCTGAGTCGGGAGAATACCGGTTCCGTTAACCCTGCAATCAAGACATTGCAGGGACACAGTATTTTTTGCGAATGAAGAAAAAGGATGCCCTGATGGCAAAAATAATTTCCTCACCTATAAGATGGCAGTATTTCAGCCTGTTTCTGCTCGCGGTTCTGCTTAGCGGATGTGGCCTGACTCAGAAAGTGGTCGATGGCACCAAAGGCGTGACCAAAGCGATTTTCTATAAGCAAATTAAAACACTGCATCTCGATTTTTCCCCGCGCACTTCTATGAACACAGATGAAGGCGATCAGTCATCACTTGCCACCATGGTGCGTGTTTATCAGCTTAAAGATCGCAAAGCCTTTGACGCCGCGGATTATGAAAAGCTGCTGCTTCAGGCCGACAACCTGTTAAAAGCCGATGCCCTGGCCTCTAAGGAAGTGCTGGTGATGCCGGGCGGTGATGTATCACTGGATATGCCCATGGAACCCGATGCTCAGTTTGTCGCCGTGGTGGCGTTGTTTCGCAACCCGGACAGACAACACGATACCTGGCGGGTGGTCCTGAAACGGGAAGAGCTTGATCCCGACAAGCCCCGCACGCTGGAACTCAGTAACGGGCAGCTTACGTTGTTACCACTCAAAGATTAAATGGAGGTTTCTGTGGTTGATATCCTGAAAAATCTTCTCCCTGATGCGACAGGTCTGTCCCGCTACTCACTTGATATCTGGAACAGCCCTTACAGTCTGGACGTGCTGAACTTTCGCGGCGAGGAACAGCTCAGCGAGACTTTTTCCTACACCGTTGACGTCACCTGCCCCGAACCGGATATCGACGCCGCGCAGATGCTGCGCCAGTTCGCCAGCTTCACTATGGGCACGCCTTTCCAGCCCGAACGCGCCGTGTACGGCGTTATCCGTGACTTTCAGCGCTTATCCACCTCTGCCGACGAAACCCTGTACCGCCTTGAGCTCGTGCCGCGCCTGCGGCTGCTGGAAAACAGCACCAACAGCTTTATTTTTCAGAACCAGTCGGTGCCTGAAGTGGCGGAGTTTATTCTGCGCAAACACGGGCTGGAGGGGCAGGATTTTGAGTTTCGCCTCAGCCACTCCTACCCCGACCGCGAGCTCATCACCCAGTGGGGCGAGACCGACCTGCAGTTTATAAAACGCATTCTGGCCGAGGTCGGTATCTGGTTCCGCTTTGAGGCGGACACCCGCCTGACGTGTGAAAAGGTGCTGTTCGGCGACGGGCCGGAGCAGTACCAGTTTGGCGTGACCCTGCCGTACTGCGAGCCGTCGGGGATGAGCGACGGCCACGCCGAAAGCGTCTGGGGGCTGAAAATCCACTGGAACGCCGTGACCGGCAAAATCTTCAAACGCGATTATAACTACCGCGAAGCGACCACGCCGCTTGACGCCAGCGCGCAGGTGCGCAGCGCCGCGCCGGTGACCGGCGAAAGCTACCTTTATGCCCGACCCTGCCGCGAGGCCGGTGAGGACGTGGACGCCGCCGCCGAAACCGGCGCGTTCTACGCCCGCATCCGCCATGAACGTAAACTCAATCATCAGTGCCGCATCTTTGCCCGCACCACCGGCAGCGGGCTGGCGCCGGGTCAGGTGCTGGAGCCGCAGGCCTATCCGTTCAGCGACCTGCCGGACGGCATCCTCATTACCCGCATCGTCGCCAAAGGCTCGCGCACCGACCACTTCCGCCTCAATATCTGGGGCATGGCCTACCGCGAAACGATTTGCTTTCGCCCCGAACCGCCGGCGCGGCCGGTGCTCAGCGGCACGATACCGGCGCGGGTGGAAAGCCCGACCAAAGGCGACACCTACGCATGGCTGGATAATCAGGGGCGTTACCGCGTACGGATTGACGGCGACCGCGCCACCGCCGATGCCGGTTACGCGTACCTGTGGGTGCGCCTCGCCAAACCCTACGGCGGCGACGGCTACGGCTGGCATATGCCGCTTACCGACGGCACCGAAGTGGCGATTGCCTTTGACGGCGGCGACCCCGACCGGCCGTATATCGCCGCCGCGCTGCACGACTCCGAACATCCCGACCACGTGACCGAACGGAACCACACCCGCAACGTCCTCCGCACTCCGTCAAATAACAAGCTGCGGATGGAGGACCGGCGCGGTGAGGAGCACATCAAGCTCGCCACCGAATACGGCAAAACCCAGCTGAATAGCGGACATATCGTCGATGCGCAAAACGCGCCGCGCGGGCAAGGTTTTGAGCTGCGCACCGACGAACACGGCGTTCTGCGCGGCGGCAGGGGCGTCTTTCTGAGCGCGGACGCCCAGCCGCAGGCGCAGGGTCAGGTGCTGGATAACAGCGCGGCGATGGCCGAAATCGACTACCTGCAGCGTCAGGTAAAGGCCCTCAGCCAGGCCGCCGCCGAGGCCAGCGCGCTGGAGGCCGACATCGCGGCGCAAATCGCGATGTTCAGTGAACGGCTGAAGCCGATAAATCAGGTGGTGCTGGCCAGCGCCCCGGAAGGCATGGCGCTGACCAGCGGCGAACATATGCAGCTGGCCGCCGCCAAAAACATGATACTGAACGCCGGTAAAAACGCGGATATCGGGGTGATTAAGAACCTGACCGTCAACACCGGTGAGGAAATGGGCATCTTTGCGCTGAAGGGTGAGATGAGCCTGAAGGCCAGCGAGGGTAAGGTCGACGTTCAGGCGCAGAACAACCAGCTGTCGCTTGCGGCGGGCAAAAAAGTGAGCATCACGGCGGTGGACGGCGACATCCTGTTCAGCGCTAAAAAACGCATCACGCTGATTGGCGGCGGCAGTTATCTCATCCTGCAGGACGGCAAAATTGAGTACGGCACGGCCGGTGAGTATTTCAGGAAAACGCCGCATACGGTGCTGACGGTGGCGAATCCTGTACGGCTGAAAATGCCCTATCTGCCTGGAGGCGGAAAATACGACCTGGCGCTGGATTTCAGGGATCAAGACTTAAATGCCATAGCGAACGCGGGTTACCGCATCACATTCGAAAGCGGCTCAGTACTGGCAGGCCAGCTTGATGAACAGGGATATGCACTGCATAAAAATGTGCCGTTTGAATCAGCCAGCGTGGAATACGTTTTGCCCGAACCCTTACCGGATCCGGACTGGGAACGTTACACCTCGCTTGATGCGGCAACGGACAGCCTTTTAACGAAATAACAGGGACAATCACCAATGGATGACGATTTCGAAAAGGCGCTGGCATTTTTCACTCCGGCACCTGACAGCTGGGTCTACAGCGGACAAAGAAAAATTGAGGCCGCAGGCCAATGGATTTGGGAAACCCTGCAGGGAGATTTCAATACCGGACAAACCACCGGACAGGTCGTCACGGGGACGGTGATTTCCATGATCCCGTTTGTGGATCAGCTCTGCGATATCCGCGATCTGGTGGCTAACTGCAAAAAAATTAATGAAGACGACAGCGACACCTGGGCATGGGTTGCGTTATGCCTGACATTGATCGGCTGCTTCCCGGTGTTAGGGTCGCTGTGCAAGGGCGGATTTAAAGTCCTGTTTTTATATTTGCGTAAAAGTCATCTGGATCAGCTAAACAACCCCGGCCAGCTTTACCGTGCTCTTGAAGGCGCCATCGGCTTATTGAACGATTTTCTGAATATGCCCGCCACGCGCAGCGCGCTGAAGTATCTGAAAATTTATAACCCTTACCGTTTCCTCGAGGAGAAATTACGCGGCGTGATCGACAGCCTGGACGTCTTCGATCTGTTAAGTGTTTTTGATGAACTCCTCTCCGTCACCAAAAAACTTCTCGATAAAGTCACGGCCTGGGGCCCAGCATCGTTAAAGCAACCCGTAGCCGCGTTGTGGAACATGCTGTTGACAGTACGCCGCAACGCGGACCGGATGCTGGGTAAAGCCCTCGCCCCCGTCACGGATTTACTGGAAAAACTGGCAAACCGCCTGCGTGTTGAAGGTGACAATGCCTACCGAGCGCATGTGGGCAGCAACGTACACCTCTACGGCGGTGAACGGGCGGCAAAAGAAGTGGAAATGTTTAAGCAGGAAAAGCCGGATTGGGTGGATGTTGGGAAAAAGAAAATGTCATTTCCACCAATAAGCTTATTTGACGACGAGAAATCTGTTGCTAATGGTTGGCCGGATATCCGGCGAATTCCTAAACGGAAAACACCGCTGGATAGCAAATATAATACCTTTGACGATTCAATGAGAGCAGTAGAGATTCCCCCCGGGGAGGTTATTTATCGTGTGATCGATCCTAACTCTTCAGATAATAGTATCTGTTGGATGCGAAAAGCAGAATTTGAAAAACTGACATCGAAAAGTGACTGGCGTAAACGTTTTGCCGTATGGAAAAGCTGGAATGAAAACGGGGAATATGTCGTTTATACCGTTCCACCGGGGCAACCTCTTAAGGTCTGGGAAGGCCGCGCTGCCACACAAGTCAATGATAATACAAAAGAATATTCACTAGAAGGCGGAGCGGTACAAATCGTATTGGATCCGTCGCAGCTTAAAAAAGAGTTTACCGGTGAGCGGCGGAAAACAGGCTGGGGCTATGGTGATGTGACTGGTGACCCGGTCAGCCCTTATCTGGGGCTACCGAAGCTAGAGAATAAAAACAACTGGTATGAACCAAAAGGAAAAGAATAATGGGTATTTTACATCCACAGGAATGTTACTTTTTAGAAAAATTTATCTCAGCAGAACATTATGCCGAAACCCGTGATGCCATTATTGCCTATATTGATGCCCATGAAGAAGCACTGGCAAGATATAAACGTGAAATGCCGCTTAATACCCGTAATCTCCCCCAATGGCAGCAGGCTGATATAGTATGGGAATCACGCGTAATGCCTAATATAAGGCCGATGAGAGAACGTTACATGAAAGCTTATATTCTGCTAACTCATGGTGATATTAAGGCATTCGATATCGGTCATGCTATGAGCAATATTAATAGAGGTATTTCTGAGTTTTGGGATGGTTGGATGAGTAGTGATGAAAGTGAGAAAATTTCTGAACTAGGATATTTAGCTTCGGAGCTTGATGATCGATTATCATCAACCCTTGACGCAATATGGAGTGAAGGCCATTTGACTTATATTGATCGAGGTGTTTACACATTAGATGAAATACCACCTAGAATACCAAGGTATAAACTTGACCCATCTGTTCGTATTGAAATAAATGAAAATCCTGTAGAAACTGGAATATATTTACCTGATATTAATTTTGCCAGTGCGCGGTTTATTCCCGCAGATTTTGGTGAGCCTCCTGAAGCGTGGCAGGGAATAACACGGACAGATAAGACTGCGTTTGATACAGGAAAGCCATTGTTTCATTGGAAAGAATCTCAGTGGGCAAAAACCGGCTGGACCCTTATCCGTCGGGTTGAAGGCGAATTTATCGATGTCCCGCCGGAAGGTTTTTTCCCAAAAGGATTACCGGAAGAATTATACAACTGGCCGGAAAAAGAGAAGTTATTGCGCCAGGCGGAACCCACCCGAATCACCGCGTACAGCGGCGAAACCAGCCCGCATTCGGGCCGCTGGGGCACCTTTATCGACGGCAGTTTGCATTATGTTCATGTGAAACATGGACAAACTCTGCCGGAATATGAAGATAAAAAAGGCAAGCTTCATCGTACGCTTTGGTCACTGCTGGAGCGGGATGATAAGGGCAGCGTTTTTATAAACAGCTGAATGACTTTTGTGCATGTAACCGGTTTTGATTTTAACCGGTTACTATTATTGGCAAGGAAGTGACGGATAAATAAAAAAGGAAAAGAATAATGGGTATTTTACATCCGCAGGAATGTTACTTTTTAGAAAAATTCATCTCAGCAGAACATTATGCCGAAACCCGTGACGCCATCATTGCCTATATCGATGCCCATGAAGAAGCCCTGGCAAGATATAAACGTGAAATGCCGATTAATACCCGTAAGCTCCCTCAATGGCAGCAGGCCGATATGGTATGGGAAAATCGCGTGATGCCTAATATCAGACCCATGAAAGAACGTTACATGAAAGCTTATATTCTGCGAACTCATGGTGACATCAAAGCATTCGATATCGGTCATGCTATGAGCAATATTAGCAAAGGTATTGTTGAGTTTTGGAATGGATGGATGACTGAATATGAAATAAATAAAATTTCTGCTCTTGAATCTGTGGCTAAAAAACTTGACAGGCGATTATCAATGACGCTGCGAGGGTCATGGGATGATGGGGATTTGACCTATACCGGCTGTGGAAGCTTATATTCAAACATTGAACTCCCAGCAAAAATACCTTGTTATAAACTTGATCCTTCCGTAAGGATAGAAATAGGACAAAACCCCGAACAAACAGGATTCTATCTTCCGGATATTAAGTTTGCACCAGCCCGGTTTATTCCCGAGGACTTTGGGCAACCAGTCCCTGCATCTCAGGGCATCAGGCGCAGTAACTGGTCCGACCCAGACACAGGTGAAAAAGATTACAGTTGGGAAGAAACTGAGTGGACCGAAACCGGCTGGACCCTTATCCGCCGGGTTGAAGGCGAATTTATCGATGTGCCGCCAGAAGGATTTTTCCCAAAAGGATTACCGGAAGAATTATACAACTGGCCGGAGAAAGAGACTTTAACCAACTAAAAGCTTTCATCGATTTACTTTCTACGTTGAAAAGAAACCACAGGTATGGACTATTGCTCATCCTAAAAAACAATAGCCATTGTTGAAATAGGAGTTTTCAACTCCGAAGTAGAGTTTGAAAAGGTTTCAATTTTTAATCCAGAAATTTGTATTTCCCAGCCCCGCCACATTAAAAATGCCATAACGAAAAGGAATGTCTCATGGCCACATTACACACCCTGTTAGCGCTATGCCCACAGGAAAACCCAGATATATTGATGCAAAAGGCCAAAGTGCAAACAGCGCTGTGGGAAAAATGGCTAAACCCGGTTAGCAGCGATAATGCAACTGGTGAAGATCCCGGTTATGACGATGACTTTCAACGTATGCGTGAAGAGGTTAATAAGCTTTCAGGCGCGGATACTGAACTGGTATGCCAACTGGCGGAGAAATTACTGACCACTGTATGCAAAGACGTAAGGGTAGCCACTTATTACCTCTGGGCACGATTGCATCGCGACGGTGAATCGGGTCTGGCCGAAGGACTGGAACTGTTGAGCGGACTGGTCTCTCGCTATGGTGACCAGTTGTTGCCATCACGAAAAAATAGCCGGCGGGCTGCCATGGAGTGGCTGGCAGGCAGTAAAGTCCTCGACAGCCTTTCGCTGTATCCCGAAGTCGATAAGCCAAAGTTTGAACGCATTTTGGCTGCACTCACACTGTTTGAAGACGTCATTACATCATGGGAAGACGCAAACCGACCACAGTTAGGCGGTCTTTATGATGCCCTTGAATCCCGACTGGCTCAGTCTGGTGGCTTCGATGCCGTTGTTCCGCAAAATAGCGGCGGTCAGGCAACATCTGATTCGCGCTCCATATCGCCGGACATGCCGACATTAAAGGTAATACAGTCTGGTCGTGAGTTACTCGATCAGGCTAAGGCGTTAGCTCAGTACCTGCGAGACCAGCCACAAGGCTGGCTATCAGGACACCGCTTGATGACTACAATACGCTGGGACACCGTCGACCAACTCCCTCCGCTGGACGCTAAAGGTTGTACTCGCCTGGTACCACCCCGTACTGACTACCGTGCCCAACTCAAACGCCTGTATCTGCAACAAAGCTGGAGCGAATTACTGGAAAATGCAGATAGGATGTTTACTGAAGGCGTGAACCATTTCTGGCTGGATATTCAATGGTACTTGCACCAGGCACTCAGCAAATCGGGGGCGCCTTATGATAACTTGGCAGAATTTATCGAGCAGGATCTGCGGTTATTGCTGCTTCGTTTACCGGGACTCGAAACGCTCGCCTACAATGACGGTACACCCTTTGCCGACGAAGTGACCGCCGGCTGGATCGCTCGTGATATTCAGGACAATGACGGGCGATGGCAATCTGAACCCAATGCAGTCTCTGCAAGTGGCGATGAAGATGTTCTTCAGCTTGAAACCGAAGCACTGGCGCAGGCAGACGGTGAAGGTATTGAAGCTGCACTCAATTGGTTGCAGATTCGCCCGGGGATCACTACACCCCGCCAGCGTTGGCTAATACGGCTGCTCATGGCTCGTGTTGCTGAACAATATGGAAAAAATGAAATGGCACTCCACTTACTTGGAGAACTGGACAGCACAGGAAATAGCCTCACGCTGAAACAATGGGAGCCCGCCCTGCTGTTTGAAGTAAAAGCACGACGACTCAAACTGCTGAGAATGCAATTCCAGCGCGGCGATACTGATAAAGCAAAACTCATCCTCGAAATGGACACGCTACTCGCCGGATTGGTTTCCATTGATCCTGCGCGCGCGGCAGTGCTTTGTGCTTAAGAAAGGACTTTAACCACGAATGAACTCAAAATCCCCCTCTCTTTATGAAATCCTCACTGGCAACTTTGCCGGCGGCCTCGATTTGCACAACGTCAGCGAAGAGAATCAGGTGATCCTCTCTGTGCTTGATAACATGCAGCGCATTCTTAACTGTCGCGCGGGCACGCTTACGCACCTGCCCGATTATGGCTTGCCGGACATGAGCAAAATCCTGCAAGGGATGCCCGGCACGGCGCACTCGCTGCTGACCACGCTTTCCGGCACGTTACTCAAATACGAACCCCGCCTGAGAAAAATCAATGTGATATTGCTGCCACAGTTCACGCCGGGGCATCTTGAGTACGCCATCGACGCTGAACTGAAAGACCTCGGGCTGGTGCGTTTCGGAACAGAGTTTATGCCGGAAGGCCGCGTGCTGATGCGTCATATGAAACAACAGAATTACGTCAGTTAAGGAAAACGATTATGTCTATTGAATGCCAGTTGCGCACCGGTGGCGATCCGCGTGCGCTGGCTGACTACGCCGGTTTGCGCGAAGAACTGAGTAAACTGACGCATCCGGCCCGTCCGGATGTTGACTGGAAAAAGGTAGAACAGCTGTGCCTGAACCTGTTTCAGCAAAACGGCATAGAGCTGCAAACTGCGTCGTGGTATACGCAGGCCAGAACTCAGCTTATTGGCCTGACGGGCCTCAATGAAGGTCTGGCGATCCTTGAGGCGTTGATCTCCCGTCAGTGGCCTGCGCTGTGGCCGTTGCCGGTTCATGCCCGGATGGAAATTCTGACCGGTCTGAGCCAGCGGCTTCAGCAATCTTTGCGCACCATGACGCTGGAGTATCGCGATCTACCTGCGATTTATCAGGCCGAAAAGCTGATCACGTCGTTGTGTGATGTGCTGCAACGGCTGGAACTGAAACACGCCAGCCAGTTCGACGCATTAGGCACGTTTATGCACGGAGCCGCCGTCCGTCTGGAAAATATGCACGCCGCTACCGATGCGGCCGTAGTGCTGCCCGCCGCGGGAGTTCAGGCAGAAACTCCGTCAGAAAACGCGCCCAGAGAACAATGGGTGTATGTCGCGCAAGCTGAGGCCGCCGAATCCCAGGTGGTGATCGCCCCGCCCCCGCCGGTAAAACGCATAATCCAGTGGAAGGGATTTATTGCAGGTGTGGCGATCACGGCGCTGGCGGGCATTGGTCTTCAGGCGGGCATCCATGCGTTCTATCGTCCGCAGGCCGCAATGCAACTGACCGCAATTCTGCCGGTTCTCCCGAAACCCCTTAGCCCGCAGGCACTGGAAACGCTGAAATCTCAGCAGGCGGATATGCTCAATCGTGAAGCACCCGCGCTGATTGCAGCGATGCAAAAACAGGTCGACCAGCTGGCAAAACTCTCTCCTCGCTGGCCACTGGACACCGGAACGCAACTGGTCAAACAGACACAAACGCTGTGGTCGGATAACCCGGCGACTCAGCAGCTGGCAAAAAACTGGTCACAGCATATGAACGCCAGCGCGGTTCCGCTGGAAAATCTCGATGGCTGGAACCAGGCCAATACCCAGTTGCAGCAACTGGCGGATAAATTAAACGGGCTGGATGAGCAGCGCGGTAAATACATGACCGTCTCGCAACTGAAATCCTCCGTATTTGCCATCCAGCAGGCGCTGAACAGCTCACCGCCGGTGGAGGAATCGCTGCGTAAACTGGCGCAGGATAAACAGCAAAATAAAGATGTTTCGCCGCAGCTGGTGATGCAAACGGATAATCAGTTCACGCAATTGCTGAACCGGTATGCATTACTGACGTCCACCCCGGATCATGCCCAACCTCAACCCTGATACGCATCAGCCGATGCGTTTTTAAATCTGAGTTTCCTTATGAACAAAATTCTAAGCATCACCCTGGTCGCTTTACTGACGACCGGCAGCACATGTGCCCATGCAGATGAACGCTCAACCGTGTATATGTTATCCGGAACGTTGGCCAGCGCCGGAAGTTCGGTTGTGGTCAGCGGTCTGATCCTCTCCCCGGTTTTATTACCCGCTGCGCTGGTACTTAAAAGCGTGGAATACAGCAAGGGAGAGAAGACTGCCACCCTGGTAACCGAAACGCCTGATACGAAAACTGTGAAACTCAAACTATCCGATAAAATGGCGCAGGATGCCAAACTGAAAGCCGGGGATCACCTTACTCTTGAACCAGCACCGCAGGGAGAAGGTGCAGTGCTCAAGAAAGAAGGAAAACCTGTTGCCCATATGCGCAATGCCAGTGATGAAGGGTTGTCCTCAAGTGTGCCGATGGCAGAAAAACAGTGAAAACCCTCTGTTACAGCCTCTCCTTAATGTGTTGTTTAGCCCTTCCCGCTTATGCTGCCAGCTCGGCCTGTGAATCAGATATTCAGCCTGAGGTAAGTAACGTCTCAAAAACCATGGCGAATGCTGTTGCCTTAAAAAACAAGCTGAATTCACGTTCAGATGAAATTGTCATTCTGGTACGTCAGGGACAGGATTTGGGGAAATACAATATTCAATATTCTCATGCGGCGTGGGCCAGTAAAAAGGCCGACGGCAACTGGCAGGTGATACACAATCTGAATATCTGTAATACGTCACGTTCGGCGCTCTATATTCAGGGGGTTTATGAATTCTTAAGCGACGACCTGACAGGGAAGCAGATTGCTATTCTGCGCCCCACTCCTGAACTCCAGAAACGGGCAAAAGTAATGCTCAGCGAGCCACGGCAGGCACAACGTCTTCACGATAGCCGTTACAGTTTGGTGGCTTATCCCTATTTCTGGCACTACCAGAACTCAAATGGCTGGTTGCTGGAATCATTCGCTCAGACCTATCAACCCGATATATCCACCCGGATGCAGGCTCAGCGATGGTTAAAACAAAAGGGGTATCAACCCTCCGAAATCTCAGCAAGTCTGCCGGAGCGTATTTTGGCCTCGCTTTCCTCGCAAAATATTTTTATCGATGACAGGCCCGAACCGCTAATTAAAGCGGGAAAAATAAGCTTTAGCAGTGGTGACAGTGTAATTAGTTTCCTGGGTCAGTTTAGCCAGTCCATTTCTGATTGTGACCACGGAAAGTGGCAACAGAACGTGTGTGTTTTTACTTTGCCTGAGTGAAATGAATCACAGCATCAGAAGGTGTGATGACGTCAGCCATTTTAAATTACAGAGGACGTATGTCAGCAAAAGAACGGTTTCTAAAAAAGCTGCAAGACAGCCAGCCCCGCAGCGGCTCATTTGATAATAAAGGTCAGGCGGATATCGCCGAGTTCCGCCAGCGGATGAGCGAACTTCAGGAAAACATAGAAGAGTGGCTGACGGACACCGGCATCAGGGTGGAGAGCACCAGCGTCTCACTGGTTGAATGCCTGATCGGAGGAAAATCGTTCAGCGTGCCGGGTATTCAGCTGCAGTATGAAGACCGGAAAGTTAAGTTCACGCCGGTATTTTTATACGGGCAAGGAGTGACAGGCTGTGTGGAAGCCAATCTATGTACGCAAGGCGGGGCCACTGTCTTGTGCCGGTTATTTATGCAGGCAGGTGAAAACAGACACTGGACCTGGCGCCCTGCCAATGCGTTCACCGGACCGGGCGGCTCATTTGGCGAAGATGCCTTTTTCGAACTGGTAGAACGTTTATTACCATGACGCCTTCGGGCGTCATTTCTCGCGACTATTCATCACCAGGGCAGGAGCCACACAGTGACGCTTTACGACATGAAACCCTGCTTCCAAAATCTGTTAAGACCCCTGGTCGTAAAACTCCATCAACGGAGGGTGACAGCCAATCAGGTCACACTTGTGGCTATGTTCAGCTCTGTCGTTTTGGGCGGAATATTGATGCTCTTCCCTTTTCCCGTTCTGTATATTTCACTGCCGATTTTTTTGTTTTTCCGCATGGCATTGAATGCCATTGATGGCATGCTGGCTCGCGAATTCAATCAAAGAACTCCGTTGGGCGCGATCCTCAATGAGTCGGGAGACCTTATCTCTGATGCAGCTCTTTACCTCGCTTTTGCCTTTCTGACCGGCGTTTCGCCACAGCTTGTGGTCGTCGTGGTGCTGTTGTCATGGTTCAGCGAATTTTGCGGCATTCTCACGCAGACACTGACCGGTAAAAGAGACTATCGCGGCCCACTTGGGAAAAGTGACCGTGCCTTTTTATTTGGTACGTCAGGGCTTGGCATTGCGTTGTGGCCTCAGTATTTATATATCTTCAACGTGGTGTTAATCGTCGCTGCATTATTACTGATCTGGACATGCATTAATCGCTGTCGTGAAGCCGTGGCGGTAATGAATGTCTGATTCAGCTCAAACGCTGCAATATTGCCTTTCAGGTATTTTTGGTATTTTGCTTTTCGCTACCTTCATTTTATTCATATTAATTAAATGCAAACCACAACGTGACTGGCTTGAATTGAGACAACGGATCACAAGCTGGTGGGTGATCATTTTTGTTTTTTCATTAGCCATGTTGTCACCAAAATGGTTAGCGTTAAGCTTCTTTGGCCTTGTCAGTTTTTTATCACTCAAAGAATATCTGACACTCGCCCCTACCCGCCTTTCTGACCGTATTCCGCTTTTATGGATGTATGCGGCGATCCCGCTGCAATATATCTGGGTTGGAATGTCATGGTACGGCATGTTTATTATTTTTATCCCGATTTATGTCTTCCTGTTGCTTCCTGCCAGAATGGTCATGATCGGCGACACTAAAGGTTTTTTGCACTCTGCTGCGGTCATGCACTGGGGAATGATGACCACCGTTTTTGCGCTGAGCCACGTGGCGTATTTACTAACCCTGTCAGGTAACACTAGCAGCGCGGGTGCCTTGCTGGTTGTCTTTCTGGTCGCTGCCACTGAAATCAACGACATTGCTCAATATTTATGGGGCAAAAGGTTTGGGAAAATCAAGGTCACGCCCACGGTCAGCCCGAATAAAACCCTGGCTGGCTTAGCGGGTGGCATCTTCACGACAACACTTCTGGCGGGGATATTTGGCCCGCTGCTGACCCCGATGAATGGTCTGCATTCTCTCTCTGCGGGCCTCATCATCGGTTTTGGCGGATTCTGCGGGGATGTGGTGATGTCTGCCATCAAACGCGACGTCGGCGTGAAAGATTACGGGAATCTGCTGCCCGGTCACGGTGGCATTCTCGACCGGCTGGATTCTCTGATTTATACCGCACCGTTATTTTTCCACTTCTTTAATTATTTCTATGGATAGGTGCGTGTATTAAAAACTCTGGCGCGTGCTGCGACGCTATATTCACACGCTTTTCATTATGCAGAATAAAACAACAAGGAAAGTCACATGAATCAGGAAATTCGCCAATATCAGGAAAATACCTTTTCGACCGGCGATGGTGAAGCATTGTACTTTCGCCACTGGCCGGCGACGCATAGTGCTGGCAAGAAAGTGATCATTTTATTTCACCGCGGGCACGAACATTCCGGCCGGTTGCAGCATATAGTGGATGAACTGACGATGCATGATACCGATTTTTATGCCTGGGACGCACGCGGGCACGGCCAGTCTCCCGGTGAACGCGGATACAGTCCGAGCCTTGCCCGATCCGTACAGGACGTTGATGAGTTTGTCCGTTTTGTTGAAAAAGACGCAGGGGTACAAGCAGAAGATATTGTGGTGATCGCGCAAAGCGTGGGCGCCGTGCTGGTTGCTACGTGGGTGCATGATTATGCGCCGAAAATTCGCGGTGTCGTGCTGGCTTCCCCGGCTTTCAAAGTCAAACTGTACGTGCCTTTCGCCCGAACCGCACTGGCATTCATGCGGCGCCTGCGCGGTCTGTTTTACGTTAACTCTTACGTCAAATCAAAATTCCTGACACACGATCCACAACGTAACGCGAATTTTGATCAGGACAAACTGATCACCCGCCAGATTGCCGTCAATATTTTACTGGATTTGTACAAAACGGCTGACCGCATCATCAGTGATTCTTCTGCCATTACCCTGCCGACTCAGTTGCTGATTTCGGGCGACGATTTTGTCGTTCACACAAAACCACAGAAGCAATTTTACGCCGGTCTGCGCAGTAAAATTAAAGAGCAACACATTCTGCCGGGTTTTTACCACGACACATTAGGTGAAAAAGAACGCCATATTGCCTTCGATAAAATCAAAAGTTTCGTCACCCGACTTTACAATCAAAAACAAGAGCCGTTTGACTACAAAGATGAAGACTGCTGGAGCCCCGGCGCGGATGCTTATCGTGATTTGCAGGCACCCTTGAAAGCAGGCACGCCAGAAGGCATGTTCTATCGGATGCTGAGTTACGGCATGAAAACGGTCGGACGACAATCAAAGGGCATGCAGTTAGGGTATGAAACTGGATTTGACTCAGGCAGCACGCTTGATTACGTCTACCGCAATGTTGCTGAAGGCAAGGGTGTTTTAGGGCGAATGATTGACCGGGTCTACCTCAACAGTATTGGCTGGCGGGGTATACGGATACGCAAAATTCATATTCAAAAGATGATCGGACAGGCTATCGGGAAATTACTTGAGCGTGATATGCCAGTACGCATCCTGGATATTGCTGCCGGGCATGGGCGATATGTACTGGATGCACTCCAAAATCAACCGGAGATTGAAAACATTCTGCTGCGCGATTACAGCGATATCAATGTAGAAAAAGGCATAAAAATGATAGAGGAGCGCGGGCTTTCCCACGTTGCTCAGTTCAGGAAAGGCAATGCTTTCGACTACGACTCTCTGGCGTCACTCGAGCCCAAACCGACGCTGGGTATCGTTTCCGGACTGTACGAATTATTCCCAGATAACGATTTACTCAGAAACTCACTGGCCGGGCTGGCCGCAGCGATACCACCCGGCGGTATGCTGATTTATACCAGTCAGCCGTGGCATCCGCAGCTAAAAACCATCGCGTATACCTTAACCAGTCACCAGAACGGCATCCCGTGGATAATGCGCGTTCGCAGTCAGGGCGAAATGGACGCCCTCGTAGAACAGGCAGGTTTTGAAAAATCTCATCAGCTTATTGATGAGTTTGGCATTTTCACCGTATCTCTGGCGGTAAGAAAATCCCATGGCTGACATTGCAATACCGGCGCAGACCGCCAGCCCCTGGAAACAGGGGCTATGCTGGCTGTTCGTACTGGGCCCAGTGTTTTTTCTCAGCTATGGTCAGGTGAACCAGATTTAGCGCAACTCAAAGAAGCAGTGTACCGGCTGACCCAGCTTAAGCATTCACATGACACCGTTCTGGTTTGCTGCGCGTTAGGCTTGTCACGCAGCGTCACTATCGCCGCGGCATGGTTAATGGCAGAAGGCGGATCTCAGACTGCACAACAGGCGATCGCTCATATCCGAACACAACGGCCTTAGGTGGTATTTTCTGCTGCACACATCCGGGCACTCGGTCACTATCAGGAGTCGCTATGCCAGCCCCCCTGATGACCAATAAAATTATGCAAATTCAGCTGGGGAGCTGGCGTTTGTGGCTTGACGAGAAACTGTTCGTCCTGCTCATCAGCCGCCATGACCTTGAGTTTTTTGATGAGGGGATGGCACAACTGTGGCTTGTCAGAAAAGGTCCGACCCGCCCGCTTGAAGCCCGCTGGCAAGGCGCACGTAAACTTCTGCATCGCACAATGTTAACCGTGGGATTACTGTGGCTGATCACGGCTGGGTTCTTGTTAATACACCTCCTCATATAGCCACCTCACGCCACACAAATGTAAACAAATGCTACAAACATTACCTGATCAGGTGCGGTTTTTGCCAAAACCGATGACATAAATTTACATTGCATTAAAAATAAGAATGCGCTGATGCCCTGCCCGATTTAACCTTTTTGTTACCGATTTTGCACACAACAAATCATTACCGGATGCAGGGTAATTACATTTGGAAAACATCAAAACTCTTTGATCCAGATCAATGCAACAACATAACCTTCCTCTTTTTAGGGTTAATCCCTCTCACGCCTTCTGACATCGAAAATTGTTTTGTCCCGCCTCACTCCGTACCCGCCAGGAAAGTGTTTCAGCCAGTAATTCCCTCCCGTGACCGTCCCTGTTAATGCCTTCTCCCACTGTGGTTAAATCCATTCCTCGCGAAACCCCAGCTGTACAGCCCTTTCATTCAAGACTTCACCTGCGAATGTCCGACATCGCCGGTTCCCGTACCGGTGCCAGCGTCTGGAAGGGTTATCTGACACACAAAAAGAGGTTGTTATGTTTGGTCTTGATGCGCTAGAACTGGCCCGGATCCAGTTTGCCTTCACCGTCTCTTTTCACATCATTTTTCCCGCAATCACCATCGGGCTTGCCAGTTTTCTGGCGGTTCTGGAAGGCATGTGGCTAAAAACAAAGAAAGAGGCTTACCGCGACCTGTATCATTTCTGGTCGAAAATCTTTGCCGTTAACTTCGGTATGGGCGTAGTCTCCGGTCTGGTGATGGCGTACCAGTTCGGCACCAACTGGAGCATGTTCTCCTCATTTGCAGGCAGCATTACCGGCCCGCTGCTGACCTACGAAGTGTTAACCGCATTCTTCCTTGAAGCCGGTTTCTTAGGCGTGATGTTGTTCGGCTGGAACCGCGTCGGCCCTGGCCTGCACTTCTTCTCTACCTGCATGGTGGCGCTCGGTACGCTGATGTCGACGTTTTGGATCCTCGCGTCGAACAGCTGGATGCAGACACCACAGGGCTACGAGATTGTTAACAATTTGGTGGTACCGGTCAGCTGGATGAAGATTATCTTCAACCCGTCCTTCCCGTTCCGCTTAATGCACATGACCACCGCCGCCTTCCTGGCGTCCGCGTTCTTCGTCGGTTCTGCTGCGGCATGGCATTTACTGCGCGGTCGCGACACGCCAGCCATCCGTACCATGTTGTCGATGGCAATGTGGATGGCCCTGATCGTCTCGCCAATTCAGGCGTTTTTGGGCGATGCCCACGGTCTGAATACCCTGAAATATCAGCCTGCTAAAATTGCTGCCATCGAAGGCCACTGGGAAAATAAAGACAACAAACCGTCCCCGCTGGTGCTGATTGGTTACCCGGACATGAACCGTGAAGAAACCCGTTACGCGATTGAAATCCCGTATCTGGGCAGCCTGATCCTGACACACAGCCTGACGCATCAGATCCCGGCGCTGAAATCCTTCCCGAAAGAAGATCGTCCGAACTCGTCCGTTATCTTCTACACCTTCCGCATTATGGCGGGTCTGGGCATGCTGATGATTTTGCTGGGTGTGCTGAGCCTCATCCTGCGTCGTGGCGGCAAAATGTATACCTCCAAAGCGTTCCTGCGCTTTGCCTTTCTGATGGGGCCTTCCGGTCTGCTGGCGTTACTGGCGGGTTGGATCACCACTGAAATGGGGCGTCAGCCGTGGGTGGTTTATGGCCTGCTGCGCACCAAAGACGCGGTATCTAACCATAACGTGTTGCAAATGAGCGTCAGCCTGATCCTGTTCATCGTCATCTACTGCTCGGTGTTTGGTGTCGGTTACGGCTACATGATGCGTCTGATCCGTAAAGGGCCACAGGCACATGAAGGTGAAAGCGTTGATCACGGTGGTCCGGGCCAGCACCGCACGCCTGCACGTCCGCTGTCTGCGATTTCAGAATCACTGACCGACGAAAATAAGGGAGCTTGATAATGGGTATCGACTTACCGCTGATCTGGTTTTTGATCATCATCTTCGGCGTGATGATGTATGTAGTGATGGACGGCTTCGACCTGGGTATCGGTCTGCTGTTCCCGCTGGTGAAAAAAGAGCATGACCGCGAAGTGATGATGAACACCGTTGCGCCGGTCTGGGACGGCAACGAAACCTGGCTGGTGCTGGGCGGTGCGGCGCTGTACGGCGCATTCCCGCTGGCGTATTCGGTGATACTGGACGCGCTGACTATCCCGCTGACCCTGATGCTGTTCGGCCTGATCTTCCGTGGCGTCGCTTTTGAATTTCGCTTCAAAGCCAGCCCGGCCAAACGCCACGTGTGGGATAAGTCCTTCATTGGCGGTTCAGTGCTGGCGACGTTCTGTCAGGGCGTGGTGCTTGGCGCGGTCATCAACGGTATTCCTGTGGTAAACCGCACGTATGCCGGTGGCGCGCTGGACTGGCTGACGCCGTTCACGCTGTTCTGTGGTTTTGCGCTGGTGGTGGCTTACGCCCTGCTCGGCTGCACCTGGCTTATCATGAAAACCGAAGGCGAATTGCAGGAAGCGATGCACAAGATTGCTAAACCGCTGCTGATAGTCTTCCTGCTGGTGACACTGGCAGTCAGTCTGTGGACGCCGCTGACGCACAGCGATATCGCCACCCGCTGGTTCTCCCGCCCTAACCTTTACTGGTTCCTGCCGGTACCGGTGCTGGTAGTGCTGGTCTCTGCATGGATGTACCGCGCCATAAGCAAAAATGCGCACCACTCGCCGTTCCTGCTGACGCTGGCGCTGGTGTTCCTGGGCTATACCGGACTCGGTATCAGCATCTGGCCGAACATCATTCCGCCGTCTATCTCTATCTGGGAAGCGGCGTCACCTCCGCAAAGTCAGGGCTTTATTCTGGTCGGCGCCCTGTTCATCATCCCAATCATTCTGGTGTACACCTTCTGGAGCTACTACGTATTCCGCGGGAAAGTCACACCGGATCAGGGTTATCACTGAGGAATCGCATTATGAATCTCATCAGAAAAATGGATGACAGCAACATCACTAAGGCCCCGTTCTTAAAACGAGTCGGCTGGATGGCCGTCATCTGGGGCGGCAGCGTGCTGGCGTTATTTGTTGTGGCATCGGTGTTTCATCTGCTGATGTTCGCGGCGGGAATGAGAAGTCATTAAGTGAAAAAGGCCGCCATCATGGCGGCCTTCTGTTTTTATTTTTCCAGCACCCTTCCGATAAAATCGAGAATATCATCCATCGCTTCCTGACGGGCTTCGGCAGAAGGCATGACGATCAGCTGATCGGAATAGCCATTCATAATGGCAGACAATTGACGGGTAACGCGTCCGGCATCGGTCGGGCGGAACACGCCGCTGTCGATCCCGGCGCGGATAATCTCAGCCAGCAGTGCCAGCCACTTATGCACCATCAGCCGCGCCAGTTCGGCGTAAGCCTCGTTATGTGCCGCCAGTTGCCACAGCGATCCGTACAACTGCCAGATATCACCCTGCGTATCAGGCAGATAATTGCACACCAGCGTGTGCAATTTTGCTTTGGGCTCCAGCAGTGCGATTTCAGCGGAAAACTCTTTCAGTTCCGCCATCATCACCACCGACAGCGCTTCAATGCACAGCGTCTGCCAGTCAGGAAAATAATGATAAATATGGCTGCGGGAAATCCCGACATACTCCGTCAGCTCGCGCGTCGTGACTTTCTCAATTCCCTTTTCGATAAAGAGACTGATAGCTCCGTCAAGAATCTTAGCCCTTAACGCTTCCCGGTTTTCTTTCATCATTTATCCTGTGCTGGCATTGAGCAACTGCTCAGACCGGCATTTTATCAGGAAGCCCGGCGTGTGCCCACGGACTTACGCAGCACGATTTTCAGCACTACGACGCTGGCAATCACCAGCACAGCGGCAGAAATCAGTACTGCCAGAAACGCCTGATCAAACGCGGTTCGTGCCAGGCTGGTCAGCAATGACGCATGCTCAGGGCTGAGATTACCGGCGATCGTTAACGCTTCATCCAGACTGTCATACGCCGTTTCACCGCTGACCAGTCCTTGCGGAAGTGTCAGACTGCGGCTGTAAACGGCCGTCATCAGGCCACCCAGCAAGGTGACGCCAAGCACGCCGCCCATTTCCCACGACACATCTTCTATCGCGGCGACCATGCCAGCCTTGTCTTCAGGGGCATTAAGCATGATGGAGGTGGAAGCCGCCGTCACAGCGCCGCCCAGGCCAAAACCTAAAATAAACAGACTGATCAGTTGCATCACCGCGCTGCCATCATAGACCAGTGCGTGAATGACGATGCCGAGCGCAGATATCGCGAAGCCGCCCAGCATCATTTTACGCACACCCACACGCGGGATCAGCATACCCGCCAGCGGCGAGGCCAGCGCAGACGCCACCGGGATAGGCAGGATAAACATCGCCGCCATAAACGGCGTCAGTCCGAGCACCAGCTGCAACCGCTGACTCAGCACCAGTTCGATACCGATCAGCGCAATCATTGAGGTGATCGCCACGCCCACGCCACAGGCAAACGCACGATTACGGAACAGTGAAAAGTCGATCATCGGCTGTACAGCGCGTTTTTGTCTTCTGACGAATAAACCAAGGAACAGCACACCGAAGGCGGCAGAACCCAAGATCACCAGCCATGAAGAGTTAATCTGGCTCAGTTCTTTTAGTGCATAAATCACCCCGACCAGCCCCGCCATCACCAGCGCAGAACCGGCAAAATCACACGGACGTTGTTTATTGCCTTCACCGCGTGGGATCAGCGCCTGGGCAAACGGGAATACAGCCAGCACAATCGGCACGTTGATCAGGAACACCGAGCCCCACCAGAAGTATTCCAGCAGCACGCCGCCGATCACCGGCCCGAGCGCCGCCGCACCTGACGCTACCGCCGACCAGATACCGATCGCCAGCGCACGCTCACGTTCGTTGGTGAAGACATGACGCACAATCGCCAAGGTCGCAGGCATCATCATGGCCGCGCCAATCGCCAGGAAAACACGAGAAGCGATCAGCATTTCAGCGCTGGCAGAAAACGCCGCGCACAGGGAGGCGAGCGCAAATACCGGCAGCCCGCTCATAAAAAGATTTTTGTGTCCGATACGGTCACTGAGCATTCCCGCGCCCGGTAACAGACCGGCCACCACCAGCGGATAGGCGTTCACTATCCATAATTTTTCCGATGCCGTGGCACCCAGCGCCTGCGTCAGACGCGGTAACGCGGTGTACAACACGGTCATATCAATGATGATCAAAAAGAGTGTACTGGTGACAATCGCAAGTATCAGCCAGCGGTTATTGACGAACATAAAAAGTGCCTCAGATGGATTTTGAGCAAGCGCTCAAGGCCAGCAAGATACTTGAGCAACCGCTCAAACTCAAGCAGCAACTGTCCGCCAGTTGATGAAGCGTTGAAGTAGCGAAAGGGGGAAGTTTGGATTTGCAGTTGGCCGCTGCAAAGAGGCGGCTTTTAAAAACAGGATAGTGAAAGTTTCGGTTTCTCACGTTCCGTGATCGCTTAACACGCTGCGCCGAAACCGCCCAAAAGAGGCCATGACGGGCCTCTCTTGGATCTCTCGCGTCTTTTAACTGCGCGGGCTATGTTTCAGTCACCGCGGTGACAGGCTGGAAATCTTGCCGCTGCGCGGTGCCTTCTCTCGGTCCTGAAGCCTGAGGTCTTCAGGCCGCTCCGTTCAGCAAGATTTCTGAATCGCCCGCAGCTTTTTAAAAGATTAAGAAAGTGAGGTTGTGAAGTTGAAGCCTGAGGCCGGTTCCAAAATTGCGCCGCAGGAGAGGTGGAAAACCGCGCGTCTTTTTGCGCGGGTTGTAACCCGAACGTAGGGCACCGCGCAGCGGCGGGATTTTGCGGCTATCGCTGCGGCACCTGAAACATAGCCAGCGAGCGGAGCACGCAGTTAAAAAGCGCGGAGTCCAGAGGCCCGCGCGTTACCGGGTCTCTGGTCGGTGTGGGCCGACGCCCACGACCTTGACCTTAGGGCCAGTTTGGCTGTCAACCCAAAGTCTTGTCGGTGTGGTCCGACGCCCGCGACCTTAACACCGGCGGCTGGAAAGCCGTGACATCGGGTAAAGGCGCGTCCCAGCGCTCGATATCGATCCAGCAACTTTGTGCGCTGCAGCCTTGCCCGAGTCGCGAACTGCCGCGATCTTCCGTCAGTACGTTCGGGTTGCCGTGTTTATCCAGCGAGTCGGGTTGCGACGGATCCTGCGGGTCGTACCAGGCACCAGTCGACATTTGCACCACGCCGGGGCGCAGATCCTCGGTCAGATGAACACCCGCCAGGATTGCGCCACGATCGTTAAACACCCGCACGATACTGCCCTCAGTAATGCCACGCGCATCGGCATCCTGCGGATGTATCCAGAGAGGTTCACGGTCGCTGATTTTTGTCTTACGGCTGACGCTGCCGTGATCGTACTGGCTGTGCAACCGCGTCCTTGGCTGACTTGAGAGCAAATGCAGCGGCCAGCGGGCACGGGTTGCCTGCTGTTCACGGTAGTCCTGTTCATACCAGAACGGGAAACCGGGACATTCTTCGTAATCGAAATTCGCCACCGTCTGTGAAAACAGTTCGATTTTGCCTGACGGCGTAGCCAGCGGCGATCCTTCAGGGTCACGGCGGAAGTCTTCGAACAGGATCTGCGGCGCATCCGGACGCGCATATTCCAGTTTGCCCTGTTGCCAGAAATCATCGAATTCCGGCAGCTCAATGCCATCAGCCTGCGCACGGGGAACCGAAAGCTGGTAGATATGCCGCAACCAGTCCGCCGCATCGCGCCCTTCGCTGAAGACCTCGCCAAAGCCCATTTGCTGCGCGAGCGCGGCAAATATCGCGTAATCGCTGCGCGCCTCACCGACCGGTGCAATATGCTGACGCATGGCAATCATGTAGCCGTCGTTGCTGGCGCTGCCGATATCCTCGCGCTCAAGTGACGTTGTCACCGGCAGCACGATGTCTGCGAACTTAGCCTGCGCCGTCCAGTACTGTTCATGCACCACCACGGTATCGGGCTGACGCCAGGCTTTCACCAGCCGGTTGATATCCTGATGATGGTGAAACGCGTTACCGCCCGCCCAGTAAACCAGCCGGATATCGGGATACTGACAGTTTTTGCCATCGAACTGATACGCGCCGCCGGGATTGAGCAACATGTCGGAAAGCCGCGCCACGGGGATGTGATCGTTCACCGAATTTTTACCCATCGGCAAACGCGGGCCGGAGAAGGTGCGGCGATCGGAGCCTGCAAGATTGGTAGACGCGTAGGCAAAGCCCAGCCCGCCGCCCGGCGTGCCGATCTGTCCGAGTAAAGACGCCAGCGCCACCGTCGCCCAGAAAGTCTGTTCGCCCTGTCGTGCGCGTTGCAAAGACCAGGCGATATTAATCATGGTGTGCTTTTCGGACATCTCACGCGCCAGCGTGCGGATTGCCTGCGCGCTGACGCCAGTCAGCGGTTCTGCCCATTCCGGCGTTTTGGCCTGTCCGTCGCGTACGCCTGTCAGATAATCGCGGTACGTATCGAATCCGACGGTATGACTGGCGACAAAGCCGGCGTCATAACGGGATTCATCGACCAGAACATAACTCAGTGCCAGCAAAAGTGCGGTATCGCTGCCCGGTTTGAGGGACAGCCATTCAGCCGTTTTCACCGACGAGAGATCATTCTTCACCGGGCTGACATTGATGAAACGGGTGCCGGTTCGCTCCATTTCCTGTAACCAGTATTTCAGAGAGTGATCGTTGGCACCGCCGCCGTTGACCTGCGCATTGCGCCACGGCAGTCCGCCGAACGCGACGAACAGCTCGCACTTTCCGGCCAGCACGGACCAGTGAGTATGCTGTTTTTGCAGCACATCCAGATCACCGATAATGTGCGGCAATAAACGCTCCGCTGCGGCCAGACTGTAGGTGTTAGTGCTGCCGGTATACCCGCCAAACTGATTGAAAAACCGGTGCATCTGACTTTGCGCATGGTGAAAACGACCGGCGCTCGACCAGCCGTAAGACCCGGCATAGAACGCAGAATTACCGTGGGTTTCCTTTACGCGCGCGAGTTCAGCCGCGACCAGCGACAGCGCCGTCTCCCAGCTGACTTCGACAAAAGGCTCTTTGCCGCGTCCTTCACGCGAGGCCGCGCCGTGTTGCAAATAGCCCAGCCGGACCGCAGGGCGACGCACGCGGCTGGGTCCGTCTACCGAACCCACCAGGGATTGTCCGATTTCAGACGGATTACGATCCCATTCCACGGGTTCGACAGATTTTAAAACACCGTCAGCCGTGGCAACGCGGTACGTTCCCCAGTGCATAACAGCCAGATCATGGTTTTTTTTCATTATAAGCAGGTAAATTCAGGCAAAAATGCACACTAGCATGCCGTTGCGCCCGCGGCTACGCTGTCTGTGTTATTTCTATTTTTATCATACGCTTATCTTATTTACGTATTAGACACCCCCTTCCCTATTTCTTAGGATTACGCCCCTTTGGGGCAATTTCTGACCATCAGATTCGCCTGTGCAGCAGGGTATTCACACCGTATCAGCCTATAAAATAAGGATAATAAAAAATGCCAAATTCCTGGAATCGTCGCGATTTCCTCAAGTTTTCTCTGGCAGCCGGCGCCGCTTCCGGGCTCAGTTTTACCCTGCCCGCCACCGCTGCCGACAACACACCGAAGAAAGGCGGACACCTCAAACTGGGCATTGATGGTGCGGCGACCACCGACGTGTTGGATCCGGCAAGCTGGATCAGTTCATACATGATGGTGGTAGGTTGTGCCTGGGGCGATACGCTCGTGCGTACCGATCCTGTCAGCGGCAAAGCGATACCGGGGCTGGCAGAAAGCTGGGAAAGCGCCGACAAATCATCGCGCTGGATATTTACCCTTCGTAAAGGCGTTCAGTTCCATAACGGCCAGGCGCTGACGGCAGAAGATGTAGTCAAAACCCTTTCCCGTCACCGTGATCCGAAATTCCGTTCCGGCGTAATTGCCTATCTGTCATCCATCAGTACCGTCACCAGTGATGGCGATAAAATCACCATTACTCTTAATGAAAGCAATGTCGATTTCCCGCTGGTACTTTCGCTGTGGAACCTGCAAATCCAGCCCGGTGGCGGCTATGATAATCCTAACGCCGGGATCGGCACCGGGCCTTACCGCATCGTCAAATTCGAGGCTGGCGTCTATACCCAACTGGAGAAAAACCCGCATGACTGGGACAGCAGCCGGGGCAATGTGGCGAGTGCAGAAGTGATCGCGATTAATGATGCATCGAGCCGGGTTGCAGCACTGTCTACCGGAAAAGTGCATTTCATCAGCGGGCTGAGCCCGAAAATCGTGGCACTGCTGAAAAGCGGCCCGGTCACGATTTACAACACACCGGGACGCGGACATTACACGTTGCCGATGATGGTCAACACCCCGCCATTCGACAATAACGACCTGCGTCTGGCGCTGAAACTGGCCATTGACCGCCAGCAAATTCTGGATCGCGTGCTGGGCGGTTATGGCTCGCTCGGCAATGATTTCCCGGTCAACAGTGCGTATCCGTTGTTCCCGGCCGATATCCCGCAACGCCAGTACGACCCCGATCAGGCCGCATTCCACTTTAAAAAATCCGGTTACAGCGGGCCCATTGTGCTGGATGTCGCTGAAGGGGTTTTCCCCGGTGCCGTCGATGCCGCCACGCTGTTCCAGCTCAGCGCGCAGAAAGCCGGGATCAAAATTGATATCCGCCGCCAGCCGGATGACGGCTACTGGAATAATGTCTGGCGTAATAAACCGTTCTGCGTGTCGTCATGGGGAACACGTTTAACCCAGGATCTGATCTATTCGCTCGAACTGGGCCCGTCCTCAGCCAGCAATGAAACCAACTTCGCTAATCCGCAATTTGCCAGCCTGCTCAAACTTGCACGGGCAGAAGAGGATGAGGCCAAACGCCGCACGCTGTATCACGACATTGCGCTGATTGTGCGTGATGAAGGCGGCACCCTGCTGCCGGTGTTCAATAATTACCTCAACGCCAGCAGCAACAAACTTCAGGGTTATATCGAAGATGTCGGCAACGATTTATCCAACGGTCACATCATCTCACGCGTCTGGCTGAACAACTGATGAAAAGTCTTATTGCGCGCGGGGTGCGCAGCACGGCGCCCCGTCATCCGCTCGCCCGCGCCATCATTCACCGCCTGCTGCTGGCGGTGATTTTACTCTGGGGTGTATCGCTGCTGATCTTCGCCGCCGTCAACGCCCTGCCCGGTGATTTTGCTGCCGCGTCACTGGGACGCGCAGCGACACCTGAGGCGATTGCCAGTATCAGGCAAAGTCTCGGGCTGGATAAGCCGCTGGTCACCCGTTATCTGCTGTGGATGCTACAGATTTTCAAAGGCGATTTCGGGCTCTCATGGGCCTGTCAGCAACCGGTCAGCGCACAGCTCGGGCACCGGTTACTCAATTCACTGTGGCTTGCGGGTGCCGCCGCGTTACTTGCGATCCCGGTCGCGTTACTGGGCGGTCTGTTCGCCGTGCGCTATCTGCACCGCCTGCCCGACCGTATGATTACGCTGGTATCCCTGATTATTCTCTCACTGCCGGAATTTTTAATCGGCTATCTGCTGATTCAGGTGCTGGTGTTACACGTGGGCGTCTCGACGTTTCCCTCTACGATTTATGACGGCATGAGCCTGCCGGATCGTCTTTCCGCCCTGTTGCTGCCGGTGCTGACACTGGCGATTGCCGTGCTGGCAAACATGTTGCGATCGGCACGCAGTGCGCTGATGTCGGTCACCAGTACGCCATGGATGGAAACAGCGCGGCTGAAGGGATTACCGCCGCTGCGTATTTTATGGCGACACGCCGCACCAAATGCCATTTCCCCCGTACTGACCGTGATCGCCATGAATCTGGCCGGACTGATTGTCGGTGCGATGATCATCGAAGTGCTTTTTGTCTATCCGGGTGTCGGGCAATACATGGTGGATGCCGTCACCGTACGCGACATTCCGGTCGTGCAGGCCTGCGGGCTGGTGTTTGCCGCCGTGTATATTCTGCTTAATTTACTGGTCGATATGCTGGCGATGGTGGCAAACCCACGACTGAGGTTCCCGCGATGAAATCACTTTTCTCCTCAGTAAGCGCCGTGACCGGTGCGTTTCTGCTGATCCTGTTTGTCTTCGCCTCGCTGGCCGCGCCGTGGATCGCGCCGTACGATGCCCGTCAGATAAGCGGTGAAATCTGGCAACCAATGAGTGCCGCCCATTGGCTGGGCACCGATAATCTCGGCAGGGATTTGTTCTCCCGTCTGCTGTCTGGCGCGCGTCTTACCTTGTCATTTGCTTTTGTGATTTCGGTAATGGCTACGCTTGCGGGCACGCTGCTGAGCTTTCTGGCGGTCAGTGTGGGAGGCGCGGTGGAGGGGATATTGTCACGCCTCAACGATCTGTTTATGTCACTGCCGTCGCTGATTATCGCGCTGGTGGCGCTGGCGGTGTTACCGCAAACTAACAGCACGCTGATCGTTGTGCTGGCCGCCATCGGTGCGACGCGCGTTTACCGTCTCGGTTACAGTCTTGCCTCGCATATTCTGGCCACGGATTACATGGAAGCCGCAAAGCTTGCCGGTGAATCTCACGCGTACCGGGTCATCCGCGAAATGCTGCCCAACGCCCGCTTTCCGCTGCTGGCCGAATGGGGAATGCAGTTCAGCGCCAGCATTCTTTTTATCTCGACACTCTCTTTCATCGGGCTGGGGATCCAGCCCCCCGCAGCCGACTGGGGCGCCATCGTGCGGGAAAATAAAGACGGCATTCTGTTTGGTGTCAGTGCCGCCTTTTACCCTGCTATCGCCATTTCGTTGCTGGTCATTGCCGTCAATTTGCTGGTCGATGCCCTGAGCAGAAAGCTGCAACAACAGGAGGATCAGTAATGTCAGAGGCACTCTTACAGGTCGCACAGCTGTGCGTTGGACACCAGCAAACTGTATTGATTGACCACGTGTCTTTCGAATTACGCAAAGGCGACGTGCTGGGCGTAATCGGCGAATCTGGCGCCGGGAAATCCACCCTCGGGCTCGCGGTGATGGGGCATTATCGCGGCGCGCTGCGACCGCTCAGCGGCAGCATTACTTTTCAGGGGCAAACTTATCATCCCCGGGATGCGTGCCGTTTAGCAACACTTCAGGGCAAACGCGTTTGTTATGTCGCGCAATCGGCCAGTGCCGGTTTTAATCCGGCATTTCCGCTGGGTTCGCAGGTTATTGAAGCCGCGTGTTATCACGGTGTCCTGGCGCCTGAAGCCGCACAGGAAAAGATGTTGCAGCTGTTCGCCCTGCTCGGTTTGCCGGATCCGGTACAGTTCGCCAGACGCTATCCTCATCAGGTTTCCGGCGGTCAGTTGCAGCGGGCAATGACCGCCATGGCACTGTGCTCCTCGCCTGATTTGATTGTTTTTGATGAGCCGACCACCGCGCTGGATGTCACTACGCAGCTCGACGTTCTGGCGGCTATCCGCCACGCGGTGAAGCAGACCCGCACGGCGGCGCTGTATATTTCGCACGATATTGCCGTGGTCTCGCAAATTGCCGACAGCCTGCTGGTGTTGCGCCACGGCAAACAGATCGAATATGGCCGCACTGCCGATATCCTTAGGTCAGCCGCACATCCTTACACCCGTGCGTTGCTCAATACCCGACATCCGGCACCGCTGCCGGTCGCTGAACAACATGCGCCGGTGCTTGAACTGCGTGATCTGACCGTCGGGTACGGTAACGGGCAGCCGGTTATCTCGCAGCTTTCGCTGACATTGCCCCGCGGGCAAACCTTTGCGCTGGTCGGCGAGTCGGGCTCCGGTAAATCCACCCTGGCCCGCACGCTGGCCGGGCTGCAAAAACCGCAATCCGGCGAGCTGACGCTGGAAGGCAAGGCACTGTCGTTTGATTGTCAGCGGCGAACTGCGCAGCAGCGCTGGCAAATCCAGTACATTTATCAGAACGCGGATACCGCACTGAACCCGCGCCACCGGGTACGTGAGCTGATCGGGCGGAATATCATGCGCCGCAGCGGTTTGCGCGGTGCCGCGCTTAAAGCACGCCTCAGTCAGTTGCTTGAGCAGGTAGAACTGGCGCCGGAGCTGGCCGATCGTTTTCCCTCGCAGCTTTCAGGCGGGCAAAAACAGCGAGTGGCAATTGCGCGGGCGCTGGCAGCGGAACCGGAAATTCTCATTTGTGATGAACCTACCTCGGCACTGGATCCGCTGGTCGCGCAGGGCGTACTGGCCTTGTTCAGACAGCTTCAGCAGTCTGCCGGCCTGACCTTGCTTTTTATCACTCACGACATCGCGACGGTGCGCAGCATTGCCCATTCCGTGGCCGTCATGCATCGCGGCAAACTGGTGCGTCAGGGCTTGCGGGAGACGGTGCTGACGCCGCCTTTCGATGATTACACCGCGCGTCTGTTGCAGGCCGAACCCACGCTGGAACCCGGCTGGCTGGCATCAGCCCTGAAGGTTCCGTCCCCCGAACACCCCTTGTCATTGCAGGAAATACTCACATGATTCAGACCGATATAGCCCGACGCGCCCGCGCAATTTTTTCCGACTCGCTGGTATGGGATGGGCACTCCGGCTTCATGCCCGATCCGGCGGCAGACCTGAATAATCTACAACTCTGGCGGGATGCGGGCGTGCATTACCTGTCGGTGGATGTCGGCTTCGATGTCCTGCCGTGGGAGCAGACAGTACGCAATCTGGCGGCGTTCCGGCACTGGATCCTCGATCATGCCGATGACTATTTGCTGGTGAACCAGCCGGAGGATATTCTGACCGCCCGTGCTGCAGGAAAGCTGGCGATCACCTTTGATATCGAAGGGATGAACGCGCTGGATGGCCGCGTTGAAATGGTGGAGTTTTATCATCACCTGGGCGTACGACAGATGCTGTTTGCTTATAACCGCAATAATCTGGCGGGTGGCGGCTGCCATGATGAAAACGCAGGTTTGACGTCATTCGGCAAAGAAGTGATTGATGAAATGAACCGCGTTGGCATGTTCGTTGATGTCTCCCATTGCAGTCTTCAGACCAGCATCGAAGCCATTGAATATTCCCGTAAGCCGGTCATCTTTTCCCATTCCAATCCAAAAGCCGTACATGCGCACGGCAGGAACATCAGCGATGAACAAATCAGGGCATGTGTGAACAATGGCGGGCTGATTGGCGTGAACGGGATTGGTGAGTTCCTGGGTGACAGCGCGCCCGACGCCGCGCTGTTCGCCCGGCATGTCGATTATCTGATTCATCTCGCCGGTCCCCGCCACGTGGGAATAGCACTGGATTATGCCTTTCCGGTGGGCAATGTCAGTACCGGCGAAATTCTGGCGGCACATCCTGAATACTGGCCCGCAGAGGAATATTCCGGCGAAGGTGGCTACGTGCATCCCTCCGCGCTGGAAGAGGTGGTCGGCCACTTGTTACAGTCAGGACACAGCGAAAAAGTGATCCGCAATGTGCTGGGGGAAAACTTCTTACGGCTGGCGAGAGAAGTCTGGTAAACGCTCATGGCAGGCACTGAGATACAGTAAGAGTTCAGATGCCTCGTCTATTTCACCCCTGGCCAAAAATCTTTATGACCGCATCCAGATGATCTTTCATCGCTTTCTTTGCTGCACGACTGTCACGTGCTTCCAGTGCAGTCAGGATTTCGAGGTGTTCAATCTCTGAACGGTGCGGCATATCCTGCGGCGTGTAATGTAATTGCAGGCTGCGGAACATGGTGCCATAACGGTGGCCGAGCAGGTGCGCGATGATAAAAGCGTAAGCCGGATTACCACTGGCCTGCGCGATGCGGATATGAAACAAACGGTCACCGGGATGAGTGGCCGAACCATTGCGATTATCGCGACAGTTCTGTTCATAAGCCAGCCTGATCGCCGCAAGTTCTTCGTCGGTTGCGTTTCTTGCCGCGAGTGCCGCAGTTTCCGGTTCTATCAGACGCCGGGTTTGCAGCAGGGAAAATGGCGGCAATTCGGCAGTGAAATCCAGCTCGATATTCAGCTCATCATCCACGTCCGCCCACTGATTACGCCCTGCCTGCGACATCACCGGCTCCTGCGAAGGCGCGACCGGTACCGCCGGAGGATGGCGCACAATGACACCGTTTCCCACACGCACGTCCACCAGTCCGATAACTTCCAGCGCGATTAACGCCTCACGGACAGACGCACGGCTGACCTGCAACTGACTGGCCAGCTCACGTTCGGCAGGAAGACGGCTGCCGGGCGGAAATTCTTTGTTATCGATTAACGTTTTTAGCTGGTCAGCTATCTGCCTGTAAATTCTGGGATTTTCTAATTTTTTTATCGGCATTGGACACCTGAGGTCAATTCTCATTAAGTGATTCAGCTAGCATTTCCCGGACAAAAATCTTGCTGAATTGTTTTATGCATGTAAAAAGTTGGTTAAACGAAATAGCGTTTTAAGTACAAGCCTGCCGAACATCTTAGCAAAAAGCAGTGCTTATCACGTGTTTTTTTCACCTCCAATGGCCTGACCATTAGGCCTTTAATGACACTTTTTACGGGGAACGGCTATGAGCCTGGCAGGGAAAAAAGTTCTGATCACCGCCGCCGGACAAGGCATCGGATTTAACACCGCGACGCTGTTTGCCCGTGAAGGCGCAGAGGTGATTGCCACAGATATCAACATCAGCGCCCTGCGTGATATTCCGGGCATCACTCCGCGTCTGCTCGACGTAACCGACCCGCAGGCGATTGCCGCACTGGCGGAAGAAACCGGTGCGCTCGACGTGCTGTTCAACTGCGCGGGTGTGGTACACAGCGGCGATATTCTGACCTGCACACAACGCGAATGGCAGTTTGCGTTAGATCTCAACGTGACGGCGATGTTCCACATGATCCGCGCGTTTCTGCCCGCCATGCTCGAACGCAACAGCGGCTCGGTGATCAACATGTCGTCGGTCGCTTCCAGCATCAAAGGCGTGCCGAACCGCTTTGCTTACAGTGCCTCGAAAGCGGCGGTGATTGGCCTGACCCGCTCAGTTGCGGCGGATTACGTCACCCGCGGGATCCGCTGTAACGCTATTTGCCCGGGCACGGTGGAATCACCTTCCCTGCGCCAGCGCATTGCTGCTCAGGCACAGGCTGAAGGCCGCAGCGAAGAAGAAGTGTATGCGGCGTTTGTTTCGCGTCAGCCAATCGGGCGCATCGGTAAAACAGAAGAAATCGCCCAGCTTGCGCTTTATCTGGCCTCAGATGCCAGTTCATATACCACCGGCACGGTTCAGATTATTGACGGCGGCTGGAGCAACTGATTTTCACAGATCTGACTTTCACAGAAGGACACTGACTCATGAAATTATTACGTTACGGCAATGCAGGTTCTGAACGCCCAGGTCTGCTCGACAGCAACGGCAAATTGCGCGACCTCAGCGCCCATGTCGCTGACATCAGCGGCGAATTTTTACAGCCGGAAACGCTGGATAAACTGCGCCAGCTTGATCCGCAAAGTCTGCCGCTGGTCAGCGGCGAACCGCGTCTCGGCGCCTGTGTTGGCAAGGTGGGGAAATTTATCTGCATCGGCCTGAATTACGCCGATCATGCCGCTGAAACCGGCGCGGAGATCCCGAAAGAACCGGTCGTTTTCAGTAAATGGACCAGCGCGATTGTCGGGCCAAACGACGATGTGGAGATTCCGCGTGACTCGGTTAAAACCGACTGGGAAGTCGAGCTTGGTGTGGTGATCGGCACCGGCGGGCGCTATATCAGCGAGGCAGATGCGCTGTCGCACGTGGCCGGTTACTGCGTGATCAACGATGTGTCCGAGCGCGAATTCCAGATTGAACGCGGCGGCACCTGGGACAAAGGCAAAGGCTGCGACACCTTTGGTCCGACCGGCCCGTGGCTGGTTACGGCCGACGAAATCCCTGATCCGCACCAGCTGAATCTGTGGCTGGAAGTGGACGGCAAACGCTGGCAGAACGGCAACACGCGCACCATGATTTTCCAGATCCCCGAAATTATCAGTTATCTCAGCCGTTTTATGAGCCTGCAACCGGGCGACATTATTTCCACCGGAACCCCGCCGGGCGTCGGGCTGGGGCAGAAACCGCCGGTATATCTGAAAGCCGGTCAGGTGATGCGTCTTGGGATTGAAGGTTTGGGTGAGCAACGTCAGAAGACGGTGCAGGCATAACCTCTTGCAGCTGAAGGATTTTTTGCGATGACAACCATTACCGCTTTACGTGTTGAAGATGTGCGTTTCCCGACCTCGCTGGCGCTGGACGGATCGGATGCAATGAACCCGGATCCGGATTATTCCGCCGCATACGTGATCCTCGAAACTGACAATCCTGCGCTCAAAGGCCACGGCCTGACGTTCACTATTGGCCGCGGCAATGAAATCTGTTGTGCGGCCATTAAAGCGCTGGAACATCTGATCGTCGGACGGGATCTGGCGGCCATCACCGCCGATATGGGTCAGTTTTGGCGCGATTTTACCAGTGACAGCCAGCTGCGCTGGATTGGTCCTGACAAAGGCGCAATCCATCTGGCGACCGGCGCGGTGGTGAATGCGGTGTGGGATTTATGGAGCAAAGCCGCCGGTAACCCCTTGTGGAAACTGGTGGCGGATATGTCACCGGAAGAGCTGGTGCGCTGCATCGATTTTCGCTACATCACCGACTGCATCACGCCGCAGGAAGCGCTGACACTATTGCAGCAGCGTTCTGACAACAAGGCGCAACGCACAGAGAAACTGCTGGCAGAAGGGTATCCGTGTTACACGACATCTGCGGGCTGGCTGGGTTATCCCGACGATAAACTGCGCCGTTTATGTCAGGAAGCCGTCGATGCCGGTTTCGATTATCTGAAACTGAAAGTCGGGCGCGACCTGGAAGATGACATCCGCCGTGTGCGCATCGCGCGTGAAGTTATCGGCCCGGATCGCAAACTGATGATTGACGCCAATCAGGTCTGGGAAACCAACGACGCCATCCCGTGGGTGAACGCCCTCGCCTTCGCCAGTCCGTGGTTTATCGAAGAACCCACCAGCCCGGACGATATCGAAGGCCACCGCAAAATCCGTCAGGCCGTTGCGCCGGTCAAAGTTGCCACCGGCGAAATGTGCCAGAACCGCATCATGTTTAAACAGTTCATCATGCGGGAAGCCATTGACGTGGTGCAGATTGATGCCTGCCGCATGGGCGGCGTCAACGAAGTGCTGGCCGTGATGCTGATGGCCGCCAAATACAATCTGCCGGTGTGTCCGCACGCAGGCGGCGTCGGGTTATGCGAGTACGTTCAGCACCTGTCGATGATTGATTATCTGTGTATCGCCGGAACGCACGAAGGTCGCGTTATCGAATACGTTGACCATCTTCACGAGCATTTTGTGCATCCGTGCGACATCCGTGGCGCGGCGTATATGCCGCCGGAAGCGCCGGGATTCTCCATCGAAATGCATCAGGCGTCGATTGAAAAATATCGCCATCACGCCTGAAACCCATGCTAAAGAAAGCTCGAGGAGAACGCCGATGCGCATCGACAGCCACCAGCATTTCTGGCGCTACACGCCGCAAGATTATCGCTGGATAAGCGATGACATGGCGGTGCTGAAGCAGGACTTATTGCCGGAAACGTTACGAGATACGTTACAACGTCACGATGTTCAGGGCTCGATTCTGGTTCAGGCCTGTTCCTCAGTGCAGGAAACGCGCTGGCTGCTGGAGCTTGCAGAGAAAACCGACTTCGTGCGCGCCGTAACAGGCTGGGTGGATTTGTCATCACCCGCACTGAAACAGGAACTGGAGGCAATTTCGCATCCGCTGTTACGCGCTGTCCGCCATCAGGTTCAGGACGAGTCTTCGCCTGCGCAGTGGCTGGAAAATCCGGCGATCAATGCCGGACTCCGTGAGTTGCAGCAGCAGAAAACTGTCTACGAAATTCTGGTGACGCACCGCCATCTGACAGAAGCCGTGAAATTTGCCGAACGTCATGACGACTATTTTCTGGTGCTCGACCATTTCGGCAAGCCCGATCTGAGCAAGGGTGCGGCGCACTGGAAGCAGCAGGTTGCGCCGCTGGCGGGGTTAAAACACGTCAGCTGCAAACTTTCCGGGCTGCTGACCGAACCGCGTCCGGCAGGTATGTCAGCCCGCGATCTGTTGCCATATTTTGAGGCCGCGCTGGAGATTTTTGGCGCTGAGCGGCTGATGTTTGGCTCCGACTGGCCGGTGTGCCTGCTGGCTGATGCGGATGAAAATCCGTGGGATTTATGCGAACAAGCCACCGCGACATTAAGCAGTGACGAGCAGGCAGCCATTTATGGCGGCAACGCCTGCGCGATTTACCAATTACAGCCTTTACCGATTACAGGAAATAACTGATGAATCTGCATCTGCAAAATAAAGTGGTGATGGTCACAGGCGGCGGATCTGGTATCGGCGCGGCGATTTCGCTGACGCTGGCGGAAGAAGGCGCGATCCCGGTGATCATCAGCAATACCGAACCGGCCAATGACCTGATGCATAAACTGCAACAGCTTTCGCCACAGGCCAGTTTTGTGCTGACTGAACTGCGTGACGAGGCCAGTTGCAAAGCCGCCGTGGACGACGTTCTCAGCCGTTACGACAGCATCGACGGGCTGGTGAATAACGCCGGTGCCAACGACAGCGTGGGACTGGATGCCGGTCGCGAAGCCTTTGTGAAATCACTCGAACAGAATCTCATCCACTATTACCTGATGGCGCATCTGAGCCTTGACGCCCTTCGCGCCAGCCGGGGAGCCATCGTCAATATCAGTTCGAAAACCGCAATAACAGGACAGGGCAATACCAGCGGTTATGCCTCAGCAAAAGGCGGCATTCTTGCGCTGACCCGCGAATGGGCGGCGGCGCTGCTCGGCGACGGTATCCGCGTGAATGCGGTGATCCCGGCAGAAGTGATGACGCCGCTGTACGAAAGCTGGATCAAAAGCTTCGATCATCCTGAAGAAAAGCTGCAACAAATTACCTCGCATATTCCGCTGGGACAGCGCATGACCACGCCGCAGGAAATCGCCAATACCGTGGTGTTTTTGCTTTCTTCCCGCGCCTCGCACACCACCGGCCAGTGGCTGACCGTGGACGGCGGCTATATGCATCTCGACCGGGCGCTGACATGACGCGCCGCTATTGTCAGGCGCTGGATCTGGCGGATGATCCGGCACTTATCGAAGAATATCAGCGTTATCACCGCGAAATCTGGCCGGAAATTACCGCACATCTGCGCCGTTATGGCATCGCAGACATGGAAATTTACCAGCTTGGCAACCGGCTGATGATGGTGATGGAAACCACGGAAGATTTTGACAGCGGGCTGTTCGAACGCCGCAGTCTGGAGGATCCCAAAGTCTGCGAATGGGAAGCCCTGATGTGGAAATATCAGCGCCCCACGCCGTGGACGCCCGCCGGTGAAAAATGGGTAGAAATGGAGAAGATTTTTTCTCTGGCCGGTCAGGCTCCCTCGCATACGGAAGGCGTTGAGTAAAACCCGGTCGGCTCCCTCCCCTGCGGAAGGATCTGAGTAAAACTCGACCGGCTCCCTCCCCTGCGAAGGGGAGGGTTGGGGTGGGGTATTAATGGCAACTCCGGATCTGGCGTTGCCTGCTAAACCCCCTCCCAGCCTCCCCCTTCGCAGGGGGAGGAGCAAAGCGAAATCCGCTCAACCCTGTGAATGTGGGGGGAGCAAAGCGAAACCTGCCTCACCCCTGAGAATGGGAATGAGCAAAAGTAAAACTCCCTGCTATGAGGGAGTTAATCACGTTTTTCACGATATCTGACATAAAAAAATCAGCCACCTGAGCTGAACCCCTACATGCGTTACCAGATACTGAGGAATACACTATGCTCGCCGATAAAACTGCCGCGCCTGCTTATGCGCAGCGCAAAACGACGTCCGGTTTCAGACTGGCGTTCATTCTGGTCACCACGCTGTTTTTCCTGTGGGGTTTATCCTACGGGCTGCTGGATGTCCTGAATAAACATTTCCAGGAAGTGTTGCACGTCAATAAAGCCCAGTCCGGCCTGTTACAGGCTGCGTATTTCGGGGCGTATTTCATCATCGCCCTGCCCGCCGGTTTCTTCATGGACAGGTTCAGCTATAAAGCCGGGATCCTCGTCGGTTTATGCCTGTATGCGCTGGGCGCACTGTTGTTTGTCCCCGCCGCGTCTGCAGGCAGTTTTGGCATGTTCCTGTTTGCGCTGTTCGTAATTGCCCTGGGTCTGGGTTGTCTGGAAACCGCCGCTAACCCGTTTGCTACCGTACTGGGCGACCCTGCCGGAGCAGAGCGCCGCCTGAATCTTTCTCAGTCGTTTAACGGGTTAGGTCAGTTTATCGGCCCGATTATCGGCGGTTCCCTGTTCTTCTCCGCCACGCAAGGCACCACGGCGGATGGCCTGTCCTCGGTCAAAACCACTTACGTCGCTATCGCGGTGTTAGTGCTGCTGATCGCTTTCCTGTTCGGGCGCACCAAATTGCCGGACATCCGCGAGCAAAGTACGTCGGAAGATCACGGCATCGCGAAAGGATTGTGGCAGCACGGTCATTTTACCGGCGGCGTAATCGCACAATTTTTCTATGTGGCGGCGCAGGTTGGCGTCGGCGCGTTCTTCATCAACTACACCACCGAACACTGGCACACGCTGTCGAACCAGAATGCGTCGTACCTGCTTTCGGTCGGCATGATCAGCTTCATGGTCGGGCGTTTCTTCAGCACCTGGCTGATGGGCTTCGTCCGCCCTGCCACATTGCTGGTGATCTACGCCATCATCAATATTGTGCTGTGCGGCGTGGTGGTGGCGGGGATTGATAACGTCTCGGTGATTGCGCTGGTGGCGATTTTCTTCTTTATGTCGATCATGTTCCCGACCATTTTCGCCATGGGTGTCAAAAACATGGGCAAACAAACCAAACGCGCCAGTTCGGTGATGATCATGGCGATTGTCGGCGGCGCGGTGATGCCGTATCTGATGGGCGCGATTGCTGACCATTACAACACCGCCGTTTCCTACGCCCTGCCGATGGTGTGCTTCGCCGTGGTACTGATTTATGCCGTGAAACAACGAGCGAAAGCCGCTCTCTGAGGAGAGTGGTAATACAAACACTCTGACTGCCATACCTCACCAAATTCCCTCCTCAATGCCTCTCGGCGTTAAGGAGGGACTGCAACGCTGAAATCCACGCACTGAGCTTTAACATTTCTGTCATCCCGGAGTGGAAAATCCTGCTTATACTTCATCGCGTATGAAACTGGTTAATAACGCTGAAGGGTAAAATATGTCGATTCGTTCATTGCAGGCACTGTGTTTAACCAGTTTTTTTATTGCGGATGTTCGTGACGGGCTGGGGCCTTTTTTGGGAATATTTCTGACGCAACGTCACTGGCAGCCCGATGATATAGGATTGCTGATGACTGCCGGCGGTGTGGCAGGTTTGCTGGCGACGCTGCCTGCGGGGTTCATTACTGACGCATCGAAAAACAAGCGTCTGATTCTGGCACTGCTGTGCGTGCTGATCACCGGCACGACACTCCTGCTGTGGCTCAGTCAGGCAAATGCCGTGGTGGCGTTTTCGCAGATCGTGAGCGGAATATGTGCTGCTTTTGTCGGTCCGCTGATAACCGGCATCACGCTGGGTCTGACCGGGCAAAAAGGCTTTAGCGCGCAGATGGGCAAAAATGAGGCGTTTAACCATGGCGGGAATTTTATCACCGCGCTGATTGCCGGAGGGATCGCCTGGTACTGGGGCATCGGTGGTATTTTCATCCTGATGACCTGCACCATGCTGTTAACGCTCATCGCGCTGACGGGCATTCGCAGCAGCGATATAGATGATAATGCGGCGCGTGGTCTGGAGTCCGGCGCATCTGCGCAAGTTCCCGACTTCTCGGTGCTGGCTAAAAATAAACCGCTTCTGATAACGGGTCTGACACTGCTGCTGTTTCATCTGGCGAATGCGGCACTGTTGCCAATGCTCAGCATGAGAGTGGCTGCGGCACCCGGCGCTGTCAATCCCGGACTTTATGCCGCCGCAACTGTGATTATTTCTCAGCTGGTGATGATCCCGGTGGCAATCTGGACCGCAGGGCGCATCGACAGAGTCGGCTACTGGCGGCTTATTATGTTGGCTTTATTGGTCATGCCCGTCAGGGCTGCGCTGGCGGCGAGTTCTGCCGCGCCCTTAATGATGGTGCCGGTGCAAATACTTGATGGCGTCGCCGCTGGCGTACTGGGAGTGGTAGTGCCCAGCTTTATCGTGGTGCTGCTGCGCGGAAATGGTCACGTGAATGCGGGACAAAGCGTGGTGATGCTGATGCAAGGCGTCGGTGCGGCCATGAGCCCGGCCCTGACCGGTATGATTGCGGGTCATTACTCTTTTGCTACGGCGTTTAGCGTTTTGAGCGTGATCGCACTGACGGCGCTGCTGATCTGGTGGCGGTACGCCCCGTTACTTTCACCACCATCTTGTATGGAGACCCGCTGAATCTTCCGTCCTGCCGGGCAAATAAAACGGAATCATAACCGGCGGGATCAGGTCAGATTCACACCAAACAGGCGGCTCAAAGCCACTCTGCCGCCGCCTGTCACAGTCACTTCGCGATAGCCCGGCGTGCGTGTTATCCACTCTTTTTGCAGTAACAGCGTCATCAATGCCTGCCCTGCATCCCCGCCCAGATGAAAACGTCTTTCACTCCAGTCCAGACAAGGACAGCAAGCCTTACGACGCGGACGCGGATCAAGCACTGCGCCAATCCGTTGAAAATGCGCTTTTCCCTCGGATGTCAGCGCATTGCCGTCAGGCTCAAGCCATCGCTCACGCAGCATAAAATCATAGATTTTTACCGCCAGTTCTCCTGCCAGATGGTCATAACAGGTGCGTGCATAACGCAAAACGACCGGCGTGCTCGGCGTAAAAGAGCGTTGACTGCGCATGGAAACGCCCATCAGGTTTTCCAGCAGTCCGGCGATATGATGTCCCGCCAGACTGTAATACCGGTGACGTCCCTGCGTCAGGCAAATCACCAGCCCGTTACTGAGCAGCCGGGTAAGATGTCCGCTGGTGGTGGAGGCAGCGATCCCCGCCACCGCGCTGAGCTCAGTCGCAGTCCATGCACGCCCGTCCATCAGCGCGCACAAAATACTGACCCTCGACGGGTCAGAGATGGCGGAAGCGACCAGCGACATGGATTTTTCAAGAGAATCATCCGGCTCACTGTCGTATTCGGTATGAAGAAAATTCATGCAGAGTGTATTGCCCATTGTTGGGTGACTTCTGCCGCCCGGATATCGTCATCCGTCAGCAGAATAAGCCGGTTATCGTGATCGCTGTACTGTACCAGAATGTTAATGCCAGCCTGGGCGAGAGTCTGGGCGATTTCGCCCAGTTCGCCCGGCTGTTTCTGGGGTAATTTCCTGATTAACGGGCGTGACAGGTTTCTCACGTTAAAACCTGCGTCAGTCAGCACCTGACGGGCTTTCTCGCCATCTTCTATCAGGAAATGCGCGTGCGTGGCTTCCGGCGTGGTAAATACTCCGCCGCCTTCCAGACCCACGCCGTTGAGACCGAGAACGCGTCCGAATGAAGCCAGCGAACCTGAAGTATTATCGAGAATAACGTGAATGTCATACATGCTGATGCGCTCCTTTACCAGACGGCTGATGGGAAGATTTGTCGGAAGAATAGTCACGAAAGACACGAGCAACGCGAATTCTGTAGTATGAAAAAATCGACTGTTTGCCCTCTTTCTGGGCGGCCAGATGCGTCAGATTTTGTTTCCATCCGGCGACCGACTCTTCATCTTCCCACCACGACAAAGAAAGAATTTTCCCGGACGTGCTCAGGCTCTGGAACCGTTCAATAGAGATAAATCCCGGCGTGTCCGACAACAACGGCTTCAGCTCTGCCGCCAGCTCAAGGTAGCGCTCACGCGCTTCAGGTACGGCGTCTGCCTCAAAAAGTACTGCGATCATCTTTCTGCTCCCTCATGAATTTCACTCAGCTTAATACCGGCAATAAGGGGATGCTTCGGTCAGCGCCGAAGTATGTCGGTGACGCGCAGGCAGGATCATGAACTTTGCTCATGTTCAGTGAATTTAAATCACTTTTTTTCACTCAATGACTCAGGCATAAAAGAGTCATCGCGATTCACCCTTAAAATATGAAGACTACTGAAATAATGTAGGTTTTTCAGCAGCCGGGACACCTGATAAAAATGAAAAAAGAAATTACATTCACTATTAAGAGCATTCGTTTCGACGAAGATTATAACCCCTCGGAAAATACGCGTATTACGACTAACTTTGCCAATCTGGCGAGGGGCGAAAAACGTCAGGAAAACCTGCGCAACACTTTAGTCATGATCAATAATCGCTTTAATTCTCTGGCGCACTGGGACAACCCAACCAGTGACCGCTACGCCGTTGAACTGGACATCATCACCGCTCAGTTGAATATCAGCAGTGAAGGAAAATCCGACGCCTTCCCGGTGATTGAAATATTAAAAACCAATATCGTCGATAAAAAAACCAACGAACGTTATGCAGGCATTCTGGGAAATAACTTTTCTTCTTATGTCCGTGATTATGATTTCAGTGTTGTACTGCCTGAGCATAATAAGGACAAAGCCGGATTCAGCCTGCCGGAGAATTTTGGCGTATTACACGGTGATATCTTTAAGCGCTTCATTACTTCAGATACCTACAAACAGTATTTTAATAAGACACCGGTTATCTGCCTGAGCGTTTCAAGTAAAAACACCTATTACCGTACCGGTAATCAACATCCTGTATTAGGCATCGAATATCAGCAGGATGAGCCTTCCCTGACGGATGAATATTTCGCCAAAATGGGACTGCGCGCCCGATACTTCATGCCTGAAAACAGCGTTGCGCCGCTGGCGTTCTACTTCAGTGGCGATTTGCTAAGTGATTACACCAATCTTGAGCTGATCAGCACCATCAGCACGATGGAGACTTTCCAGAAGATTTATCGCCCTGAGATCTACAACGCGAATTCCCCGGCGGGTAAACAGTATCAGCCGAGTTTGAATTTCCAGGATTATTCATTAACCCGGATTGTTTATGACCGGGAAGAACGTAGCCAGCTGGCTGTTGAACAGGGCAAGTTTACTGAAGAGCAATTTATTAAACCTTACCAAACTGTTCTTAAACAATGGTCTGCTGAACCCGTTCTCTGATTTACCAAAAAAAATATAAGGTCACCTGTGATGAAAAAATTATTACCGACATCGACTGCGGGCAGTTTACCGAAGCCCTCCTGGATTGCGCAGCCAGAGACACTCTGGTCGCCATGGAAACTGGAAGGTCAGGAATTAGTTGACGGCAAACTCGATGCGCTGCGTTTATGTCTGGAAGATCAACAACAGGCCGGTATTGATATCGTCAGCGATGGCGAGCAAACGCGTCAGCATTTTGTCACCACGTTTATCGAGCATCTTGAGGGCGTGGATTTCGAGAAGCGTGAAATCGTTAAGATCCGCAACCGCTATGAAGCGAGTGTGCCGACCGTTGTCGGCCCGGTGAGTCGTAAGAAGTCTGTGTTTGTTGAAGATGCGAAGTTCTTGCGCAAGCAGACCACGCAGCCGATCAAATGGGCCCTGCCGGGACCGATGACCATGATCGACACGCTCTATGACAATCACTATAAAAGCCGTGAAAAACTCGCCTGGGAATTCGCTAAAATTCTCAATGAAGAAGCCAAAGAATTAGAGGCTGCGGGCGTCGATATTATCCAGTTCGATGAACCGGCCTTTAACGTGTTCTTCGACGAAGTGAACGACTGGGGCATTGCCACGCTGGAACGAGCCATCGAAGGACTGAAGTGCGAAACGGCTGTCCATATCTGCTACGGCTACGGCATCAAAGCCAATACCGACTGGAAAAAAACGCTGGGCACTGAGTGGAGACAATACGAAGAGATCTTCCCGAAACTGCAAAAATCTAATATCGATATTATCTCGCTGGAATGCCATCACTCGCATGTTCCGATGGAGCTGATGGAGCTTATCCGCGGTAAAAAAGTGATGGTTGGTGCCATTGACGTGGCCACCAATACTATCGAAACCCCGGAAGAAGTTGCCGCGACGCTGCGTAAAGCGCTGCAATTTGTCGATGCCGACAAACTTTATCCGTGCACTAACTGCGGCATGATCCCGTTACCGCGCGGCGTTGCGCGTGGCAAGCTGGATGCGTTAAGCGCCGGTGCAGAAATCGTGCGTAAGGAATTGCTGGCGAAATAACATCGCCAGCGAATTACACAAATCCGATGAAAACTCAGTACGGGGTTCACGCACCGGACTGAGTTATAAAAGGCATCCCGCCCCGTTATTGCTTAACCAGCACCGGCTGTTCACTATAATCGGCCGGGAAATGCTGTTTCAAATCTTTAATTTTTGGCAGATCGTTCACCACAATGTACGGGTAATCCGGATTATCGTTCAAAAAGTTCTGGTGATAAGCCTCTGCCGGATAAAAGTGTGCATTGTTTTCCACTTTCGTCACCAGCGGTTCGCTGTAACTGTGGCTGGCATCGAGCTGGGCAATGTACGCTTTCGCCACGTCAGCCTGCGCCTGATTAAGCGGGAAAACCGCCGAGCGATACTGACTGCCGGTATCCGGGCCCTGACGGTTTAGCTCCGTCGGGTTATGCCCTACCGAGAAGAAAATGTGCAGCAATTCGCCGTAAGTCACCTGAGTCGGGTCAAACGTCACTTTCACTGATTCTGCATGGCCAGTATCGCCGTTGCTCACCTGCTCATAACTCGCCGTTTGCGCCTCGCCGCCTGCATATCCCGACACCGCGCTGGTCACGCCTTTCACATGCTGGAACACACCCTGAATCCCCCAGAAACAGCCACCGGCAAACAAAGCCGTTTCGCTGTGTGAGGTACCCGCGGGCTCATCTTTTGCTGGTGCCGGGATCACCACTGCGGGTTCTGCGCCACCGCCCCACGACCAGGCGTTATTTTGAAAGGCAAAGGCCGAAGCCAGCACCAGTCCGGCGATCAGGCTGTAATTACGCAAGCTGCGCACTTTTTTGGATGCATTTTTCATTATGAATGTCCTGACTGATTAAGCTTTCGGAGTGAACGTCATCGCCAGCCCGTTCATGCAATAACGCAGACCTGTCGGCTGCGGACCGTCATCAAACACATGTCCCAGATGCCCGCCGCAGCGACGGCAATGCACCTCATCGCGCACCATGCCAAACGAGGTATCCCGGCTGGTCAGCGCGGCATTGGGTAACGGCTTCCAGAAACTCGGCCAGCCTGTATGGCTGTCGAATTTGGTCGCTGAGGAAAAGAGAGGAAGATTGCAACCCGCACAGGCAAACTCGCCCGCCCGATGTTCGTTATTCAGCGGGCTGGAATAAGGCCGTTCGGTGCCCGCCTCGCGCAAAATGTGGTACTGGTCATCGTTCAGCTTCTGATGCCACTGCTCATCGGTCAGGGTGAATTCAAACTTTTCGGCTTTGGCCTGAGCATCCGCTTTACGTGGGAAAAAAGACGGGATCAGCCCCATCACCGCGACCGCGGAAACCGCACTGCTGCCCAGCAGGAAATTGCGTCTGTTAATCATTTTTTGCCACCGTGCCGGTTGTTGTCGATGGCATCAGACTACAAGCCGAGGGGTTACGGAATCCTCGCGGAGAGTTAACAGTTTTGTGATAAATGGGGGATTGGATTAACTCCCTCCCCTGCGAAGGGGAGGGTTGGGGTGGGGTATTAAGGTCAAAAACTAAGGTCAGAGTGTATACGAAGATGGGTGTTGTCTGCTAAACCCCCTCCCCGCCTCCCCCTTCGCAGGGGGAGGAGCAGGTCAAATACCAAGTTCTGCTTTCACCTTCGTACCCTCCCGCACAAAAACCGGGATTTCACTCATCGGCGCGGCGACCGTAATCGCCCTTCCGCCTTCATACCGTTCCCCATTAAGCGCCACCCACGTCTCTCCCGCCGGTAACCACACTTCCCTATCCCGCTGCCCCGCGTACAGCACCGGCGCAACCAGAATATCGGCACCGAGCATGTACTGGTCTTCCACTTTCCAGCTTTCAGCCTGATCCGGATACTGGTAGAACATGGTGCGCATCGCCGGATCGCCGTTTTCGTGGGCTTGCTGCATCACGCGGCTGATGTAAGGACGCAGTTTTTCACGCAGGAACAGACCGCTTTTCATCAGTTGGTAATTCTCTTCGCCGTAGCTCCAGACTTCATTCGGTGCGCCGCTGTTGCACTGCGCGATACCGTCGCGCCACGGTTCTGATGGCTGGATTTGGGGTTCGCGGTAACCGTGCAGACGCATCACCGGGCAGAATACGCCCCACTGGAACCAGCGGATCAGCAGTTCCTGAAACGCAGGGTCATTGACGTTACCACCCTGGAAACCGCCGATATCTGTCGTCCACCACGGGATACCCGCCAGTCCCATGTTCAGTCCGGCGGCTATCTGATTGCGCAGCGCGTGGAAGGAGGAATGGATATCGCCCGACCACGCCAGTACGCCGTAACGCTGACTGCCAGCCCAGGCGCAGCGCACCAGATTGACGATTTCGTGCTCGCCTTCCTGTTGCAGGCCGTCGTAAAAACCTTGTGCAAATTTCTGCGGGTAGATGTTCCCCACCTCCAGCACCGGTCCTAAATGATAGCGATAGTTATCAAAATCATAGGCGCGGTATTCCGGCTCGGCTTCGTCCAGCCAGAAGGTGCGGATCCCCAGTTCATAATAGTTCTGCTTCACTTTTTCCCAGACAAACTGACGGGCGTCGGGATGGGTAGCATCAAAGAACGTGCAATTGCCGAGGAAGTCCAGATTCACCGACACGCCACGGTCGGTATTCACCAGATAACCTTTTGATTTCATCTCCTTGTAGTTGTCCGTGCGGCTGTCTACCGTCGGCCACACCGACACCATTGTTTCGATGCCGAGTGATTTGAGCTCCGCGACCATCGCTTTCGGATCCGGCCAGTCCACCGGGTCAAAACACCAGGTGCCCTGATTCGGCCAGTGGAAGAAGTCGATCACAATCACTGAAATCGGCAGGTGACGGCGCTTGTATTCACGTGCCACTTCCAGCACTTCCTGCTGCGTGCGGTAACGCAATTTGCACTGCCAGAAACCGGTGGCGTATTCCGGCATTAACGGTGCAGTACCCGTCGCGCGGCCATACTGATGCATGATGTCAGCGGGCGTATCACCGGCGGTTATCCAGTAATCCATCTGCTCCGTGACCTGCGCTTCCCAGCGGGTAATGTTCTTGCCGAACGTCGCCTCGCCAATTGCCGGATTGTTCCACAGCATCCCGTAGCCAAGGCTCGAGAGCATAAAGGGTACGCTGGCCTGCGAGTTGCGCTGCGCCAGTTCCAGCGTGCAGCCTTTCAGATCCAGACAGCTTTGCTGATATTGCCCCATGCCGTAGATTTTCTCGTCGGGGCGCGACTCAAAACGCACGGTGAGCTGATGCTTGCCGCCGGGAATAGCCTTAAATTCGCGCGCATCCATTTTCAGCGCACTGATGTATTTGTCCTGACTCTTCTCCGTCGCGCCAATGCCGACGGTGGAACGCTGACGCCAGAACTCCTCGAGGATCAGCTCACCGCGCTGGTTATAAAACGCCAGCTGCCCTTTGATATTCACCATCGCCGTAATGTTGCCGTTGCGGATGCTCAGCGTTTCTGTGCCGCGGCTGATGTCAGTTTGCGGCTGTTCGGTTTGCGGCAGCAGCGCCCAAAGATGTTCATTCAGTTCCGGCCGGCAGGTAGCACGCACGCGCAGGCTGTTTTCACCCCAGGGTTCAATCACCAGCGTTTGCTGATCGAAATGCCAGAGGATGCGGTTCTTTTCGGCGATTAATTCGCTCATGCGGACTCCTGTGTATGCAAGGTGGCCTGAGGGACAGGCTCGTGTTCCCGTGAAATTTTGGACTGGTTAATCTGTTTCATGGTCGCGTCGTTAAGCTTGTACCAACGCATCGACAGCGCGCTGAACATCGACAACACGCCCGGCACCAGTGAGAACAGCGCGATAATTGACAGCATCGCGGCAGTATTTTGCTGCGCGGCGTGCGGCACGTAACCGCTCATGCCGAGGGTCCAGCCAACGACTGCCCCGCTCACCGCCATCCCCATTTTGAGGATCGCCAGCAAGGTCGAGAACACCGTGCCGTCCATGCGTTTGCCTTGTTTGTATTCGCCGTAATCCACCACATCCGACATCATCACCCACATCAGCGTGGTCGTGACCTGATAGAACGTGGACACCAGCAACGTCATGCCGACCAGCAGGGAAATCCACGCAGGAACGAAGAATATCGCCATGCTCAGCAAGCCGGTCAGAATGGCGCACAGCGTAAACGCCGCCAGTTTGCTGCGGTTGCGGGTCAGCGGTTTGACCAGCAAACTGCCGAGACTTTTACCGATAATGTGCGCCGCCAGCAGCCACATAAAGTAGCTGGCATTGCCAAGATAATAAGTGACGTAATACATCATCGCGCCAAGGCGGACGACGCCGAATGAGATGTTGAAGAAGATCAGCGCCGCGACCACACGCCACTGATCGTTACGCACTAAATCGCGCAAATCAGAGAGGAAATTTTCGTGCGTTGGCGGTGCGCTGATACGTTCTTTGGTGTTGAGAAAACACAGCAGGAACATCACCACGGCAATCGACGCCATGATGGCCATCGCGCCGAAATAGCCGTCGAGCTTATTACCGCCGCCGATCATTTCTGCCAGCGGCATCATCAGGAACGTGGACATCGCGCCGCCGAGCGTGGCGAGGAAAAACCGGTAAGATTGCAGAGAAATACGCTGGGTGTTATCCGGCGTGATGATCGCCCCCATCGAGCAGTAAGGAATGTTGATGGCGGTATACATCAGCATCATCACGCAATACGTGACGCTGGCATAAACCATTTTGCCGCCCAAAGACAGCGATTCAGGCACCGCGTAAACCAGTAAACAACTGGCACCAAACGGCAGCGCGAGCCAGAGAATATAAGGACGGAACTTACCAAAACGGGTTTGCGTGCGATCGGCGATCAACCCCATTGCAGGGTCAACAATCGCATCTGCCACGCGGGCGACCAGAAACATTGTCCCGACGAAAACCGCCGGTAATCCCACGACATCGGTGTAATAAAACGTCAAAAATATAATCACGTTATCCAGACCAATATGGCTCGCCATATCCCCCAGACCGTAGCTGATTTTTTCTTTTACGGATAACTTCGCCGTCATTTTTCGTCCTGCCTTTTGTAGGGTTAAACACAAAAAAGTCAGTCCGTCCGTGGCCCGAGGACTTGTTATAGAATGGTTAAAAGGCAGTCACAATTGCGAGATGTTATAAATTTCTTATGTTTTTTGATTAATGTGATACCGGTAACATGGATATGATCAAAAAAAAATGAGGCAGTCCGAAGACCACCTCATTTCTGTTTACTGTACCGACCGGTTACGGGTCGATAATCACATCACTGCCCGTCAGGCGTGAGTGACAGGTTTCTGTTCTGAACTGGCCTGTGCGTTTTCCAGCATTCTGCGTACCGGAATAATCAGCACGAACAATACTGCGGCACAGATAAGCAACGCGATGGAACAACGCGCAAAGAGATCAGGCAGCATATCCAGCTGATCGGCTTTCACGTGACCACCAATAAGGCCCGCTGCCAGGTTACCCAGCGCACTGGCACAGAACCACAGACCCATCATCTGACCACGCATTCTTTCCGGTGCCAGTAATGTCATGGTCGCAAGCCCTATCGGGCTCAGGCAGAGTTCGCCGAGCGTCAGCATCAGAATACTGCCCACCAGCCAGAATGGTGAAACACCTGCGCCGCCGCTGTTCAGCACGTTCTGCGCCGCCAGCATCATCAGGCCAAAGCCTGCCGCTGCGCACAAAATACCGATGATGAACTTGGTGATGCTGCTCGGACGGATGTTTTTACGCGCCATCATTGGCCACGCCCAGCTAAATACCGGTGCCAGCAGGATGATAAACAATGCATTGACAGACTGGAACCAGACCGCCGGGATTTCGAAATCGCCGATCATGCGGTTGGTGTAGTCATTCGCAAACAGGTTGAAAGAGGTCGGTTTTTGCTCGAACGCAGACCAGAAGAACGCAGCGGAAACCAGCAGGATAAAGCAGACCAGCAGTCTGGCGCGCTCTTTGCGGTTAAGTCCGGCGAACAGGAACAGGTAGATAAAGTACAGGGCAACGGATGCCGCAATCACGTACACCAGCACGCTGGCGACAGCAACCGGATTGATGACGATCACGCCCTGCGCAATCAGCGTTACAACGACAGCCACGCCGACGGCCAGCGCCAGCAACCAGGCACCGACGCCGTTTTTCTTCGCGACAGGATTGTTCCAGGTGGAATCCAGACCGACTTCGCTGTCATAGCGTTTCATTGCCGGTACGGCATAAACACGGAAGATAATCAGCGCCACCAGCATACCGATACCACCGATACCAAAGCCCCAGTGCCAGCCATGCGATTTTATCAGCCAGCCGGAAATCAGCGGTGCAATAAACGACCCCATGTTGATGCCCATATAGAACAGCGAGAAACCGCCGTCACGGCGTGCATCTCCCTTCTTATACAGCGTGCCTACCATGACCGAGATACAGGTCTTGAACAGGCCGGAACCCAGTACGATAAACATCAGGCCGATGAAGAACAGGTTGTCGCCCATAAAAGCCGACAAGGCAATCGACAGGTGACCCAGCGCAATCAAGATTGAGCCGTACCAGACTGCTCTTTGCTGTCCCAGCCAGTTATCTGCCAGCCATCCGCCCGGCAACGCCGCCAGATACATACAGCCCGCAAAGATACCGACGATGGCCGATGCATTTTCACGCGCCAGTCCCATGCCGCCGTCATACACCGTCGCTGCCATAAACAGGATCAGTAAAGGACGGATACCGTAAAACGAGAACCGCTCCCACATTTCTGTGAAGAACAGAGAACCCAGCGGATAAGGATGACCGAAGAACGTCCGGCTCTCGTTTTTGTGATCAGAGGAATGCATAAACTCTCCAAAAGGTGTGTCGTAGTGTTTGTAAAATCTCAATGCCTGGCGGTTATCATTTCGCCGCTCTTTAACATTCAGAAATTATTATTTGCCATTCGAAACTAGTTTTGTCTGGCGAGAACTGCAGAACTTTTAGAGGAAAAGTCGACAACTGTCTACCTTTACAGAGTTTATGTTGGCAAAAATGCGGGACTATTGAGGAGAAAAAAGAAGGGAGTTTTCAGGGAAATAGAATTTTAACTGCTTGATTTCAGGAATTTTCTTAGAGCTTACCTAAACTGTTTTTATGCGGAAAATTTATGTTCAGATGAGTTTCCGTAAAAACGGCTTCTGAAGCTTCTCACTCCCTCTTTTCAGAGGGAGGAGAAAGTCACATTACTCCGCCAGAAGTGGCGGGATCGACGGCACCATCGGCGCATTGTCGATATCCGCCTGCGTCATCTTAAACGCCTCGGGATAATGTTCGCGGCTGGTGCGACGCAGAGGTTCAGTAGAACGCCAGGTGTATAAACAACGCTGGCACTGATGCACGGTCCAGACACCTTTCACCGGGGACACGGCCATCAGTTCGATATGCTCATCGGCACAACGTGGACAAATCATAATCACTCCTTACTATCTTTAATGAATGTTCAGGCTTTGCGCCCGTCCAGCATGGAATTGAGTTTGGCGACCCAGTCTTTGGTTTCTGGTAAATCGCGTACCGGCTGGCTGTAATGACCGCGGTTATCCGGCGCGACCGGCGTTGTGGCATCAATAATCAGTTTGTCAGTGATCCCCGCCGGCGATGACCCCGGATCCAGTTCCAGCACGGACATATTCGGCAGCTGAACCAGGTCGCCCGCCGGATTGACCTTGGCGGAAAGCGCCCACATCACCTGCGGCAGGTTGAACGGATCCACATCCTCATCGACCATAATCACCATTTTCACGTACCCCAGACCGTGCGGCGTGGTCATTGCGCGCAGCCCCACGGCACGGGCAAAACCGCCGTACCGTTTTTTGGTGGAGATAATTGCCAGCAGACCGTGGGTGTACATGGCGTTGACTGCCTGCACTTCCGGGAATTCGGCTTTGAGTTGCTGATACAGCGGCACGCAGGTGGCCGGTCCCATCAGGTAGTCGATTTCGGTCCATGGCATGCCGAGATAGAGGGATTCAAAAATGGGATTATTGCGGTAAGAGACTTTATCGATACGTACGACGGTCATATTGCGGCCACCAGAATAGTGTCCGGTGAATTCGCCGAACGGCCCTTCGATTTCGCGTTTACGCCCTTCAATCACCCCTTCGAGGATCACTTCTGAACCCCATGGCACGTCAAAACCAGTCAGCGGTGCCGTCGCGATCGGATACGGCGCCTGACGCAATGCGCCCGCCATTTCATACTCCGACTGGTCATATTTCAGCGGTGTTGCGCCCATCAGCGTAATGATCGGGTCATTACCCAGTGTGATGACTATCGGTAAATCTTCGCCGCGTTCTTCCGCTTTATGTAAGTGCAGCGCAATGTCATGCATCGGCACCGGTTGCAGCCCGAGCTTACGTTTGCCCTTCACTTCCATACGATAAATGCCGACATTCTGTTTATCGAAGCTGTCCGGGTCGGTCGGGTCGCGGGACACCACGCAGGCTTTATCGAGATAGAAACCACCGTCGCCGTCGTTCAGGCGGAACAGCGGCAGAATGTCGAACAGGTTAATGTCTTCCCCGTCGACGGTATTTTCTGCCCACGCCGGATTTTCACGACGTTCGGGTGTGATCGGAAACGTATCCCAGCGGCGGATATATTCGGCAATCTGCTCGTTGGTCGACGTGGAAGGCGGCAACCCCATGGCAATGGCATGATTGGGCCATGACCCCAGCGTATTTAAGGCGATACGCGCGTCCGTAAACCCTTCCACATTGTCAAAATACAGCGCAGGTGCGCCCTCGCCGATACGGCCTGTGGCATTCGCCGCCGCGGCCAGATCCGGCTCCGCTTTCACCTGCTCGGTGATTTTCAGCAGTTGTCCGTTCTCATCCAGTGCGCGCATAAAGCTGCGCAGATCATCAAAAGCCATCTCGATTCTCCTGTACTTGGTACGTAGTAGATTTAACACGTTTTAGAAACTAATTAGTGACACTGTCACTCTTGGACGTTAACCCGGCCCAGCGCTTAGCCCGATGATATTCAAGGCCAAACTGGTCGAGCACGCGGGTCACAATGTGGTCTGTCACGTCCTGAATGGTTTCAGGGTGGTTGTAGTAAGCCGGCATCGGCGGCACGATTGCGGCCCCCATGCGGGAAAGTGCGAGCAGGTTTTCAAGGTGAATGGTGCTGAGAGGGGTTTCACGCGGAACCAGCACCAGTTTGCGGTTTTCTTTGAGCACCACATCTGCCGCGCGCCCGACCAGCCCTTCGGCATATCCGGCGCGGATCCCCGCCAGCGTTTTCATGCTGCACGGGATGATGATCATGCCGTCCGTTTTGAATGAGCCGGAAGAAATTGTGGCTCCCTGATCGGCGCAGTTGTGTGTGAAGTCCGCCATGGCACTCACCTCACGTGCGGTGTACGGCGTTTCAAGTTCAATCGTGGTTTTCGCCCATTTCGACATCACCAGATGTGTTTCCACATCGTCCATATCCCGCAACGCCTGCAACAGCGTCACCGCCAGCGGGGCACCCGTCGCGCCCGTCATCCCTATAATCAATTTCATTCCAGCCTCACACAGATCATGACTTTGAACATTTCGTTCGTATACGAATGATTTTTACCTTATACTCCTTTTCAAATCACCGCAATGGTCTGTCGCATTCATTCCTCATAGGTTGCTAAAATAGCCGGAGACCTATAAGAACAGCGGGAACCGATGATGAGCACACAATTGAGACAGGAAGCCTTTCACATAATGCGTAAGGTATTCCAGCAGCACACCGCGCGCTGGCAGCAATGCATCCCGGAACTGACCAAACCGCAGTACGCCGTGTTGCGCTCGATTGCTGAAAATCCGGGAATTGAACAGGTACAACTGACCGGTGTGGCGATCAGCAGTAAGGCCACCCTGGCAGAAATGTTGTCGCGGCTGGAATCACGCGGGCTGTTAGTGCGTCAGGCCGATCCGGCAGATAAGCGCCGGCGTTTTATCACGCTGACCGCAGAGGGAAAAGCCGTTCTGGCGAATACTCAGCCTGTCGGTGAGCAGGTGGATACTGAGTTTTTGGCAAGATTATCTCCTGACGATCAGCGGCATCTGGTGCGTTTACTTAAGCAAATGCTGGAAACAGAAGACTGAAGGTTGAGGAGTCACGGGAGTTTTTATGATTGAAGAAGTCGTGTTGCTGGATGGACAACATCAGCCATCGGGAACCATGGACAAAGCGCTGGTGCATTCCGGACATACTCCGCTGCATCTGGCGTTTTCCTGTTACATCCGCAATGACCGTGGCGAGATTTTGCTGACGCGCCGTGCGCTGGGCAAAGTCGCGTGGCCGGGAGTCTGGACGAATTCCGTGTGCGGGCATCCGTTGCCCGGCGAGTCCCTGCAGGCGGCGGTTCTGCGCCGTTGTCAGTATGAAATCGGATTATCCGTGGAAAACATCGCCTCGCTGGTGGATGAATTTCAGTATTGCGCCACCGATGCATCCGGCATTGTCGAAAATGAATTCTGCCCGATTTTTACCGCTTTCACTGGCCAGACACCGGCACCGCGCGAGTCTGAAGTGATGGATTATCAGTGGGTGAAACCGGAAGATTTGCTGAGCAGCGTGCGCACGACGCCGTGGGCCTTCAGCCCGTGGATGGTGTTACAGCTGGGTCAGATCACTGAGAAAAACCTCAGTCTGCTGGGGTGAGCGTAAACGCACGAAGCGAACATGCTGCCATGCGGGGTCACGAAGTAACGCCTCATACTGGCGACGGTTTTTCCTGTAAGTTTTCAGCGTCCACAGAATTATCGACTCCCGGCTGAAAAAGCTTTTGCGAAACGTCTCGTAGTTTCCCGTTCCCGCCCAGATTTCCTGCCCGCCCCACGCACGCGTAGCCGCCCGTTTCACTGCCTGAAACAACGTGCGCCCGAACGAATAATCCACCCAAACGATCAGATCAATATTGCGCCATTTGACGGGTTGCGAGCGTTTGTAATTGCCGTCAATCACCCAGCTGTCGCTGGCTGCCATTTTTTCTTCAAGGCGGGCAAAGAATTGTTCGTCAGGCGTACCCTGCCAGTCAGCCCGCCAGAACAACGCATCCAGTTCAATATAGGGAATATTCAGTTTCTGAGAAATGCCGCGTGCCAGCGTTGATTTGCCACTGCCGCTGGTGCCTATGACGTTAACTTTCACCGCAAGACTCCTGATCTGCTGTTGCAGAATTCGCCGGATGGCGAAAAAAGGGCGGTTATTCTGCCGCACAGGCGGACTGTTGTACAGACGCAATAGACAACCGCAGAAGTCACCTTATTTACCATTACATATGAAACTAACGCGTCCTGTGAATGTAACCGCTTTAAATGAAATTGAGCATTTCGTGCTTTTTTAAACATTGCTAGCAACGCTATTTAAGATTTTTCGCATCTATACCTGTACAAAATTGCAATCATTGTATAACTTTCTTGTACCCCTGCTTCATCATTAGTCCGTCTTTTACGGGCAGTTTCAGCCTGGCCTTTGGAAGAAAAAATTGGATTTCCCTTCTTCCAAAGGTTTTTTTCATGGCTGATTTTATTTTTGTACAAAATAATCACGGGATGAACAGGGAAGGCAATTGTGAAGAAACGCTTCACAATATTCTCTTTTCTGACTGGCAATAGGCACTTTTCCGGCGATGATAATTCGCAGAAAAGTTTGAGGAGGTCTACATGCAACTCGAAGCAGAACAAACAGTTACAGAAATCAGTGATTATTTCAAAACCCGTGAAACGCCAACATTAAGCGAAGTCGAGATCCTCGGCACCATCGTTTCAGGGCTGTTAAACAACGGCTATCCGGTAAGCAATAAAGCGATTATTGAAGGGCTGCTGCGCCAGCTGGAGCAGGAGTCTAACGTCAGCAACCAGCAGGGTTGCCGTAATTTGCTGGAGCTGGTTTTGCTCTCCACGCAAGATGACATAATTTAACAAATACACCGGCCTGTTAAGTAACAGTGCTAGCAGGCCGGTGTTCACTTCTTTCTGAAGCTTTAGCGTATTACAGCGATTTCAGTGTCGCAGCGATCACGTCTTTCACCGGCGTCGTTGGACGACCAATCAGTTTGCTCAATGTATGAGAATCATCAAACAGACCGCCCTTCTCTGCGCCCGCGTCAGAATCTGCCAGCATATTCGCCAGACCTTCCGGTAAACCGGCGCCCAGTAACGCTTTAGCAAATTCTGCTTCCGGCAGATTCACGTAATCCACTTTTTTGCCGGACTGATGCGCGATTTCTGCCGAGAATTCAGCCAGCGTGTAGGATTCATCGCCCGCCAGTTCGTAGATTTTCCCGCCCTGATCCCCGAGCACCAGAACGGCAGCCGCCGCTTCGGCATAATCCTGACGGGCAGCAGAAGAAATCCGCCCTTCTCCGACAGAACCTATAAAGGTGTTATGCGCCAAAGCCGGTGCAATGCTCGCGGCATAGTTTTCCGTATACCAGCCGTTACGCAGCAGGACAAAAGGAATGCCGGATTCACTTAACGCTTTTTCGGTCGCGCGGTGTTCCACGCCCAGACCGAGCGGAGATTTATCCGCGTGCAGCAGGCTGGTATAAGCCAGAAGTTTCACGCCCGCACGTTTCGCCGCCGCGATCACCGCGTTGTGCTGCGCTTCGCGCTGACCGACTTCGCTTGAGGAAATCAGCAGCAATTTCTCTGCGCCTTTAAACGCTGAATCCAGCGTCTCCGGCTTGCTGTAATCCGCCTGGCGAACCTGAACGCCTAAATCTGCCAGATCTTTGGCTTTTTCAGGGCTGCGCACTGCGGCAATAATTTGATTAGCGGGCACTTTTTTCAGAAGCGCGGCAATAACAAGGCGGCCTAACTGGCCGGTAGCACCGGTAACTGCGATCATATTTATTCTCCTGAAGGGTTCGACACACTGTTCATATTGTGGGTTTATGTTCTGCAAGACGCGAAATTCGTCGCCGTGAAGACATCCTATGCGATACACTTACTTTTCGTAAGTACGCACCAAAAGGTAAGTATGAAAATAATTCCATCAGACCCGGCTGAGGCACGCCTGCCGCTGTCAGAACAAATCCGTCAGGGGAAAGTCCTCGATCCGAATTGTCCATCACGCGAAATTCTGCGCCACGTCACCAGCCGCTGGGGCTTGCTGATCCTTATCGCCCTGTGCGACGAAACGCTGCGCTTTAGTGAACTGCGCCGCAAAGTCGGGGGCATTAGCGAAAAGATGCTGGCGCAAACGCTGCAGGCGTTAGAAGAAGATGGCTTTGTTGACCGGCATTCGTTTCCGGTGGTGCCGCCACACGTTGAGTATAGTCTCTCGCCTCTCGGACTTGAGATGAAAGACCAGGTTGCCGGGCTGGCCGACTGGCTGGAATTCAATCTGCACCGCATTCTCAGGCAGCGCGAACTGCGCGTGGTCGGGGAAGAATAACCCTCAAAAAATCTTAACAAGAACGCAAAAATTCTCACCTATCATTGTTTCAACCCGCCGACTAACATCATTTCATTGATTCGATAAATGCTTTTATTTAAATCAGCTGAGGTGATGTATGTCCCAGTCCCACAAGCAACACGTTACGCTCGTCATTACGCACAAAATTGCCCCCGCCAGCGAGGCGCAATACGAAGCCTGGCTGAACAAAATTATGCCGCAGGCGAGCACGTTCCCGGGACATCTGGGCGTCAACGTCATCCGTCCAAGCCGCAGCGGGGATCCGTACACCATTCTGGTGCGCTTTGACACGCTGGAAAATCTCAACGCCTGGCACAACTCTGAGCTGCGTAAACAACTGGTGGCGGAAGTCAGCCCGCTGCTGTTGCAGGACGACAGCACCGAAGTGCGTCCCGGCGCGGAATTCTGGTTTACCCCGCCGAGTGCGACAGTTCGTCCCCCTGCCCGCTGGAAACAATACCTGCTTACCTTGCTGGTGATTTACCCTTCGACTCACATTGTGCCCTGGTTTTGGGGGCAATTTTTGCCGCAGCTCAAAGGCACAGAAGGCGGTCATTTACTCAATGATGCCTCTGTGGTTGCGCTGGTGGTTTTCCTCTGGATGCCAGTGATTACCCGAATTTTCCATTCATGGCTGACGCGCACTTCCGCGCAATGACAGGAGCTTTTCCAATGACAAGTTTTGCTTCCCTGATCCTGATTAATGGCAAATTTCATACCGTTGACCGGGAGAAACCCCTGGCGAACGCCGTGGCGATTAAAGACGGCAAATTTCTTGCTGTCGGCACTGAAAATGAAGTGATGCAGTTCGCGGATGCGTCTACTCAGGTGGTGGATCTGCACGGTCACACGGCGATCCCCGGTCTGAACGATTCCCACCTGCATCTCATCCGTGGCGGGTTGAACTACAATCTGGAACTGCGCTGGGAAGGCGTGCCTTCTCTGGCCGATGCGCTGCGGATGCTGAAAGAACAGGCACTGCGCACGCCCTCACCGCAATGGGTCCGCGTGGTCGGTGGCTGGACGGAATTTCAGTTCGCCGAACGCCGGATGCCGACGCTGGAAGAGATCAATCAGGCCGCGCCCGACACGCCGGTATTTATCCTGCATTTATACGACCGTGCCCTGCTCAACCGCGCCGCGCTGAAGGTCGTCGGTTACACCAAAGACACGCCAAATCCGCCGGGCGGAGAAATTCAGCGCGACAGCAACGGCAATCCGACCGGTATGTTAATCGCCAAACCGAATGCGATGATCCTCTATTCGACGCTGGCTAAGGGCCCGAAACTGCCGCTGGAACAGCAGGTCAATTCCACCCGCCAGTTTATGCGCGAACTAAACCGTCTCGGCCTGACCAGCGCGATTGATGCGGGTGGCGGCTTCCAGAATTATCCTGAGGATTATCAGATCATTGATGAGCTTCATCAGAAAAATCAGCTGACCGTGCGTATCGCTTACAACCTGTTTACCCAGCGGCCACAGCATGAACTGGAAGATTTTGAGCTGTGGACCGATATGCTGAAACCGGGACAAGGCACCGATTTCTATCGTCACAACGGCGCGGGCGAGATGCTGGTGTTTTCCGCCGCTGACTTTGAAGACTTCCTGCAACCGCGTCCGGATTTACCGCCGGGTACCGAAGTTGAGCTGGAACGCGTGGTGCGTCATCTGGTGGAACACCGCTGGCCGTTCCGTCTGCACGCCACTTACGATGAGTCGATCAGCCGTATGCTCGATGTCTTCGAGAAGGTGAATAAAGACATTCCGTTCAATGGATTGCACTGGTTCTTTGACCATGCGGAAACCATCACTGAGCGCAATATCGAACGCGTGAAAGCGCTGGGCGGTGGCATTGCCGTTCAGCATCGCATGGCGTTTCAGGGGGAATATTTCGCTGACCGTTACGGCATCGAAGCCACTAAACATACGCCGCCGGTGGCGAAAATGCTTTCCGCCGGTTTACCAGTCGGGCTGGGCACCGACGCCACGCGCGTTGCCAGTTACAACCCGTGGACAGCACTGTACTGGCTGGTTTCCGGCCGCACCGTTGGCGGCATGGCGATGTACGACGACGATGCGCGCATCGACCGCGAAACCGCGCTGATGCTGTGGACGCAGGGCAGCTCATGGTTCTCCAGCGAACAGGGCAAAAAGGGGCAGATCAAAGCCGGACAGCTGGCGGATCTGGCGGTGCTTTCGGAGGATTTCTTCAGTGTGCAGGAAGAACGCATCAAGGGCATTGAATCGGTAATGACCGTCGTGGACGGCAAAGTGGTGTACGCGGCAGGCAGTTTCTCACCGCTCGCCCCGCCAGCAATCCCGGTCTTACCGGACTGGTCGCCGGTCACCAAAGTGCCTGGCCATTACCGCTCTGCCCCGCCAGAAGGTGCCGCGCGCGTCGGGCTGGTACGTCAGGCACATCAGTGCGCGGGGCCTTGTGGGGTGCATAAACACAGCCATGACGTCGCCCGCGGATCGGATGTCCCGGTGTCCAACGACAACGCCTTCTGGGGCGCGCTGGGATGTTCGTGTTTCTCGTTCTGATCATGCGTGACTGAGTGACAAAAATCAGCGCCCGATATGATGTCGGGCGCTGTAACTGCGCTTCAGTAACACTGCACATAATATTGATAATGCCATTCAATAACCAATCAGGCTCTGTTGCGTTTTTCTCACGAAACGGCGTTATTTCTTTCCAAAGATCCTGCCCAATTAACACCCCGGAGAAAGTCTTCTCAATTGTGTGTATATATACGTTCTGTTTAATATTAACCTGATAGTATCCGCTTGCATTTAATAATAAATCTAAAGAGGACGTGTATGTTAAACGATGAACCCCCGTCGGGTATTCCGACCAACACCTGATTATCCCCGGCACCTGTCAGTGTCTGTAAGGATAATCAGAACCACAAGCCCGATAAATTAAGGGCGAAGATTATCTTTATTTCGATGCTGTTATATCGAGGTGCTCTATGCTGTTACAAAAATTTGTTTTTCCATTGATGTTGAAGACTACACATTCTTCATCTTTCAGCGATACGCTTGCCAATAAAAGCATTACGCCCCCAACTGCCAGGGCGCCGCGGTCCTTTCCTTTCGTTCAGACCCTGAAGCAATACTTCTCAACACATTACCAGCGTGCGATTAAATCGCAAATAGACAGTCTTCTCCCCTGACAGGGCGAGGTTCGTTACGGTATCGACGTCTTACACTGTTACCGTGATGAACATTATTCTAAATTGAATACGGCGTATAAATAACTCCATTTATCCGGAGGGATTAATTACGCCCTATTCTCTCTGCTTATCGGTTTTAATCGATATAAAAATTCCCACTGAGAATTAACGTTATGCAGAAGAACACCCCAGTGATGAGCCGGAATAAATTCGGCCTGAATGATCTGATTATCATCTCAATATTGTGTCTGTTAGCAGGATTACTGATTTATGGCTGGCAAGGTATGCACACGCCTTTTGACGGGAGCACGCTGCCGCCAGTCACACAAGACTATAAAGACTTACCTTATTACGCATTACGTACCACCATGCGCCTGCTGTTTGGGTTAGCGTTCTCACTCATTTTCACCATCGTATTTGGTGTGCTGGCAGCAAAATATGCTGCGATGCGTCGCATTATTTTGCCCTTTGTGAACTTTATGGAGTCCGTTCCTCTCCTGGGATTCCTGACCTTTACCACTGCTTTCTTCCTGGGGCTGTATCCGCACAGTGTTATGGGGCTTGAGGGGCTCGCCATCTTTGCCGTATTTACCGGGCAGGCGTGGAATATGATGCTGACGATGTATCAGACTTTACGCGTGGTGCCGAACGAACTCACCGAAGTCTCCTGCGCGTTTCAATGCAATCCGTGGCAACGATTCTGGCGGCTGGGATTTCTCTACTCTTTCCCCGGTTTGCTGTGGAATACCATGGTGTCTCAGTCGGCGGCATGGTTTGCGCTGATTGCCTCCGAGATGCTGACTATCGGCAACAATAACGTCAATCTGCCCGGTATCGGATCGTTTCTGGGTCAGGCCATTGATGCCGGAAGCATCCATGGTGTGCTCTGGGGCGTACTGGCTCTCGTCATCACCATCGTGCTGTTTGACCAGTTACTTTTCCGCCCGTTAGTGCGCTATGCAAGCCAGTTTAAATATGAAGATATCTCTTATGCTGAACGGCCTACCTCCTGGTTTTATAGCTGTTTGCAACGGTCATTCACCGGGCAGCTGCTGAGAAAACTGGGCAGCCGCTTCTGCCAGTTCTGGCTGTTCACATTGCCTAAGGCGTGGTACCTGCTGGGGCTGAGTCGTCTGTTTAATTTCCTCGGAATACTCAACTGGCTATGGGCGAGTCTGTGGTATCTGGCGATTGCCGTCGCCTGCTTGTACTACGGCAATATTTTATGGGGTTATCTGCCCTTCCAGTATCTGTCAAAGCTTCCTGAATGGATGGGACTGACGGCGGCGCGGGTGATCATCGCCATGCTGTTAAGCATTGTCATCTTTACGCCGCTCGGCGTATGGATCGGCCTGCGTCCGCGACTGGTGCGTATTTTCCAGCCCGTGATTCAGATCATGGCCGCCATTCCGTCTAACGTTTTCTATCCGATTGTCACCGTCATTTTGATCACCTGGCATCAAAGTCTGAATGCCTGGACAATCCCGATGATCATGCTGGGTACGCAGTGGTACGTGTTGTTTAACGTGATTGCCGGGGCGTCTGTTATCCCTAGTCAGATGGTGGATGTGAGCCGGGTCTTTGGCGTGAAAGGCTGGATGTGGTGGAGCAAGTATATTTTGCCCGCCATTTTCCCCTACATCGTGACAGGCATTATTTCTGCCGCCGGCGGAGCCTGGAACGCTGCCATTGCTGCCGAAGTACTGAACTGGGGCGACGTCACTCTCAAAACCAACGGACTGGGCGCATTCATTTCCACCACCACCGAGGCCGGGCAAAACCCTGAGGCTGCACTGGGCTGCATTGCCATGTGCTTTATGGTTGCCCTTTGCGTGATATTCATCTGGCAGCCACTTTATCGTTTTGCAGAAACCCGGTTTAAATTTGACTAACTCGCTTATAAATAAAGTTAAAAAGAGATAATGACATGAAAAATACCCGTACTGTTTTAGAAATTAAAAATGTGTCGAAGTCCTTTCAGAAGGACCAAAAACATACGCAATGCGTTCTGGATAACATCAATCTGGAGGTCAGCGAAAATGAAATTGTTGCCTTGCTCGGACGATCTGGCTCAGGGAAATCCACCTTACTGCGCATGATTGCCGGGCTGGTTGACAGCAGCTTCGGTTCCATCGTGTGTAATGATCAACCCGTCACCGGCCCTTGCCCGGATACCAGTATGGTCTTTCAGACATTTGCGCTTTTCCCATGGTTAACCGTGTTTGGCAATGTCTCCTTTGGCCTGCAGGCGTTAGGTTTACCCGCCAGTGAGGTGAACCGAAGAACGGTAGATATGATCGACCTGATCGGTCTTTCAGGTTATGCGGACGCCTATCCAAAAGAGTTATCCGGCGGGATGCGCCAGAGGATTGGTTTTGCACGTGCTCTGGCGGTTGAACCTCAGCTGTTGTTGCTCGATGAACCTTTCTCCGCGCTCGACATTTATACCGGCCATAAGCTGCGTCAGGATCTGCTGGAGCTGTGGGAGAAGCACTACATTAAAACCAAGTCGATGATTCTGGTGACGCATGATATTGAAGAGGCCGTGATGCTGTGCGATCGCGTTCTCTTATTGACGGGTTCACCCGGTACCATCACGGATGAATTTAAAATCGATATTCCGCGCAAGACCCGTACACAGGAAAATACCAAACTCTGGGTCGATACAATCAGTGATACCTTGAATCATAAGATTGCGCTGACGGCGACGCAGCTTTGAAGCGGCTGTTGATCCTCTAGTTTTTCACCTTCAGACTCATCATGCTGATATGACCCCTGTTCCTTAATATCAAGGGACAGAGGGTCATACCACGTTGTGTGAAAAGCGTAATTCCTGGCGATCAGTCACCGATCTTAATAACAATTTTACCGAATGCGCCACGGGAGAGGTGTCTGAACGCTTCGATCGCGTCACTAAAGCTGTACACCTGTTCAATGACCGGCCTGATATTATGTTCAGTGAGGAAAGGATTCATGCGATCAAAGGATGAACGCGGTGCAACAGCAATACCGCGTATCGTCGTCTGCCGGAAAATCAAAGGCATCAGATCAAGCTGTGAGGTCTGTCCGGTGAGAAAACCGACCTGAGCAATCGTCCCGGCCACTTTAGTGGCGGCAACTGACTGATTAACCCCGTTACCCCCGGCAACTTCCACCGTAATATCGGCGCCTTTACCCCCGGTCAGCTCAAGCACTTTGTTCTCCCAGTCATGCGTGTTTTTATAGTTGATTCCCTCATCTGCGCCCAGCGCCTTAATCCGCTCAAGATTGGCGTCATTGCTTGACGTGGCGATGACTTTCGCACCGTACGCATGTGCAATCTGCGCAGCAAAAACAGATACCCCACCGGTACCTTGCACCAAAACCGTCTGGCCGGGCTGAAGATGACCGATGTCCATCAGCGAATACCAGGCGGTCAGCGCGGCGATAGGCAATGTTGACGCTTCTTCATCAGTCATGTTGTCCGGAGCTTTGACGGCGCTGTCTTCGTGAATAATCATATATTCAGCCAGTCCTCCCGGCAGCGGCATACCCATACACCAGGCGGGTTCATCTGCTGCGGGTTCGCCATCCAGCCAGCGCGAATAGAGATGTGAATTGACGCGATCGCCGGTGCGAAAACGTGTTACCCCCTCGCCCACGGCCACAATGGTTCCCGCGGCGTCAGAGACAGGTATAAGAGGTTTTGGAACCAGATGAGGCTCATAAAAGCCTTCAACAATCGCTTTATCACGAAAATTCAGGGAGACCGCACCTACTTTAACCAGAAGTTCACCTGGCCCCGGCGTCGGTGTTTCGACCTCTTCGAGGTGCAAATTTTCGAGACCAAAATCTTTCAATAACCATGCTTTCATTTCGTTGCGTCCACTTTGTCTGCATAAGATAAAGCCATGTTAGAGCGCAAAAGAAAGGGGAAAAAGTCACTGCAAAGGATTTCAGTGTTATTGCAGGGGAAACAATTCGGGTAAGGTACATCCCGCATTCCTGGTCATTGATGGGTAGAATTTGCCGGAAGAGGAGAAAAAACGATGCGTACTAATATGCTTGAGTTAATGAGTATTTTTGTTCAGGTTGTCGAACTGGGCAGTTTCACCAAAGCCGCAGATGCCTTGCAATTACATCGTCCTGCTGTCAGTAAATCCATTCAACACCTGGAAGACGATTTAGGGATAAAACTTCTCCACCGCACCACGCGCAGCCTGAGTATGACGGCGGAAGGAGAAGAAATTTATCAGCGCGCAAAAGGTCTTTTAAGCGACGTCAACGACATGATGGCGGTTTTTTCTCCCAGCCAGCCGCCGCGCGGGCGCTTGCGCATCGATGCTCCGCTTGCCCTGACACACGCAATCCTTATTCCTTCATTAAGTGAGTTTCAAAGCCTTTATCCGCAAATTGACATTGTACTCACCGCATCCGATCGCCTGACTGATCTGATTTCAGAAGGTGTTGACTGCGTTATTCGTCTGGGAGAGTTGGTCGATTCCGGTTTTAGCGCGCGCCGTGTGGGCAGCGTCAGTATGGCCACCTGTGCTGCGCCGTCATATCTGGATAAATACGGTGTTCCGCTGACGCCGGATGAGCTTGTGCATCATAAAGCGATCAATTTTTTCAGTGAACACAGCCGTGAAGTGATGGACTGGAAATATGTGATGAACGGAGAAATTATGTCACGGCGACCGGGGAGTAATATGTTGGTTAACAATTCCGATGTACTTCTTTCCTGCGGGCTGGAAGGGCTGGGTTTAGTGCATGCGTTACGGACAGCGCTGGAACCTTACATTCAGTCTGGCAAACTGACGGAAGTTCTCACGGATTACGCGGCTGTCACAAAACCAGTGTCTGTTCTGTATCCCGATCGCCGCTACCTGCCTTCGAAAGTCCGCGTTTTTATCGACTGGTTCTGCGAGGTCTTCGCAAGAAAGTATCAGGAATAACAGTGACACTGTCACAAAAAATTCATTTTGTGGTATTCAGATCCCTTTTCCTGCATCTCGCAGACTGCCGGTTTCGCAACCCTCTCCTGCTTCGCTTGCGCGCAATTCAGAAAAGCCCTCGCGCAAGCAGACAGGTGACGATGGCCGAGAACCAGCTCAAATTCGGTCTCAGTACCCGATAAGGGATGATAGCTGATTTGATCCTGGCGAAAGCCACTCATACTTTGTGGCACGACGGACACCCCGCCCCCGACAGACACCAGTGACAGCACAGCGTGCATCCCGTGCGCTTCCTGAGTAATCGTCGGCACAAAACCTGCATTGGCACACAGGCGGATCACCTGCAGATGAAAGCTTCGCCCTTCTGCCATTGGCCACAAAATAAAAGGCTCAGCGGCCAGATCGGCAAGCGTAAGATTTGTCCGCTGGCTCAGGGGATGATCTACAGGCATCGCTATACAGAGACGGTCCTGGTCAAAGCGGGTCTTCACGACGTCTTCCGCGTTTTCAAGTGGAGGGATCAGTATTCCGATATCCAGCATTTCATCGCGTAAAGCAGCAATCTGAGAAGCCGTTGTCGCTTCACGCAGTTCAAGACGCACCTGCGGATGGCTTGCCCTGAATTCACGGATCACATCAGGCAGGCGACCATACAGCGCGCTTCCGACATAGCCCAGCCTTAAAACTCCTGTTCGTCCCTCAGCCACATCAACCGTTGAAATAAGGGTTTTTTCGGCCTGTCGGAGTGTTTCACGTGCCTCACGTACAAACGTCGCTCCTGCTGGCGTCAGGCCAAGTACGCGGTTACCGCGCTCAATCAGCGTGACGCCTAAATCCTCTTCCAGTTTTCTTATCGCATGGGTCAGCGGCGGCTGAGACATATTCAGGCGCAGTGCAGCACGATGAAAATGCAATTCCTCCGCGACGGCGATGAATTGCTCCATCATCCTTAAAGTGACGCGTGCCTGCTTTTCTGTCGCCATGTCCGGCTCTCCCTGTGTTCAATGCGTTTGCTGATTGCCGATACAATTAAAGTATCACAGAGCCGCATAGTCAGTATTTTATCTATCGAAAGCGTGACTTTATGCTCTTTTCCCAATGAAAGCGTGTTAACGGGAGAAATGAGATGGTGACGTTTAAAGATCAGGTCGTACTTATCACCGGCGCAGCTCGCGGGCTGGGTCTGGCATATGCCCGGTGTATCGGTCAGCTTGGCGCAACGGTTCTGATACAGGATATCGGAGCCAACCCAGAGGGTGAAGGCACCGATCCGCTGGTCGCAGAGCGCGCGGCAGATACGTTGCGCTCAGAAGGTCTGGACGTACGGGTTATCATGGGAGACCTTGGCACACGTGAGGGCTGCCATACGCTGTGCGCAGACGCACTGCGTGTTGCCGGGCGGCTGGATGCCGTGATCCATAATGCGGGCTGGGTGGCTTACGAAAAAATCGGGATAATAGAAGAGCGTTCTTTTGACCGCATGATGACTGTCACGGCTAAGGCGCCTCTCTGGCTTGCCCAGGCGGCCTGGCCCGCGATGAAAGCGGCGGGCTATGGGCGCATCGTAATGACCACTTCTTGCCGGGCGCTTTATCCGCAATATGTGCATCAGGGACTCGCCTCGTACGCGGCAGCCAAAATGGCGGTGGCAGGCCTCGTGAATGTTCTGGCGGAAGAAGGAAAACGTGACGGCATTATCGTGAATGCTGTTTCCCCCGTCGCCAAAACACGTATGTGGGGTGCAGAAGAAGAACCTGATGAACTTCTGCCATCGGCGGTGGCTCCGGGCGTGGCATATCTTGCCAGCGCACAATGTACCGAGGGCGGGTGGATCCTGCGTGCTGCGAACGGGCAATTCCATGCGACCAAAGCGGCAGAGGCCGCGGGTGTAGATTACCCCCGAAATCTTCAGGCTGTTCAGGCATCCACCGCTCTGGAGGTTGCACAAAACTGGCCGTCGATCGCGATTACCGCCGTGGAGCCACGCTCGTGAATGGCGTATCCGTGATATTTGCAGGCCAGGCAATACTGGGGGAATCTCCTATCTGGAGCCGTTCAAGAGCCAGACTCTTATGGGTCGATACCTTGGGGGCCTCTCTGAACTTTTTCGATCCCGCCACGGGCAGAAATTTCAGCCACCCGATGCCCGCTCCGCTCGGTTTTGTCGCAGAAAAAAGCTCGGGTGAGTTACTCCTCGGTATAGGTTGTCATGTTGAACAAATTGACGCAGCAGGAAACCGACAGCGAATCGCCACCGCGCCACACGCACAAGAAGGCTTTCGGCTTAATGATGCGTGTATGGACAGCGCAGACCGCCTGTGGGTCGGGCTGATAGATGAAGACCTGAAGGACGGAACAGGTTATCTGTATCGTCTGGATCCTGATGGTCGCTGGCACACCCTGGATTCGGGTTTCACACTTATCAATGGCATGCGATTCAGCCGCGACGGCAAAATACTCTATGTGACGGATTCCCGGCGTGGAGAAATTTATCGCTATGAGTGCGACCCGACATCAGGCAACCTAAGCCATCGGCGCGTCGTTATCAGTATTGATCCCGGCAAAGGTAAGCCAGACGGACTGATCGTCGATCAGAATGGATTTCTGCTCAGTACGCTCTTCGATGGCGCGGCCGTCGCGCGGGTATCTCCGGAAGGAGAAATAGCCCAGCTGATCCCCCTTCCCGTACAGCGGCCGACAAGCTGTGCGTTTGGTCATAATGAACAATCACTGTATGTCACCTCGGCACGGCTTGGGCTGTCGGAAAGGCAGTTAGAACACATGCCATTCTCAGGGGCACTTCTGAAAATTGACTACAAACGCGCAATACAACAACAGGCGATACAGGGGAAGAGCCTGCGGTAAATCCATCACAGGCGGATGCGAGTGACATCATATAACACCAATTAAACAAGTAAATGCTTGTTTAATTGGTGAGGGATCGTATAAGTTAGGTGTTCATTCACTTCAGGAAGGACACTGACATGGCTATTTTACCTACGCATCATGGGGATATTGATTATCTGGATATCGGTCAGGGCGACACGACGCTGTTCCTCATGCCGGGCTGGTGTCAGCCGAAAACCGTCTTCAATGACTTCGCTAAACTAGCCGCCGAATTCTTCCGTGTCGTCATCATTGACTGGCGTGGCCATGGTAAGTCATCGACCGATGGTCATGATTTTGACGGTGCGGCGTTATTAACCGATGCGTTGACCCTGATTGACCATCTTGGCC